>CESL01035145.1_pt1 | contig 13400 bp, 10 predicted proteins | sample 531221 | NCBI WGS metagenome assembly CESL01 (sample SAMEA2622197, study PRJEB7988) | marine metagenome | biome: marine biome (ENVO:00000447); feature: mesopelagic zone (ENVO:00000213) & marine oxygen minimum zone (ENVO:01000065); material: "saline water (ENVO:00002010), including plankton...
AACCCAAGTACTTTACTTACAATAAAGCTTAGTTCTTTCGATGCTGCATTAGTTCTGTCAAATTCTTTTGATGATAGTATAATTAAGTATTTTCATTATAATTTCGATCAAAAAATACTACCTGAAAAGCTATCTGAAAAATTAAATGCAATTCTAAAAGAATCTGAAATAGATCAATCAAAAATTATTAATGTAAAACTTATTATTTGCAACAAACTTTCCTCTTTAGTTCCTGATAATCTTTTTGAAGAAAAACTAAGTTTAGAGTACCTAAAATTTAACTCCAAATTGCTGGAAAATGATTTTGCTGCCCATGATTTTATAAAAGAAATTGATGCAGTAAATGTCTATCTTCCCTATGTTAATGTAAATAATTACATATTAGAAAATTTTGGCTCTTTTGATTTCTATCATTATTCGACTTTATTAATTAAAAAACTTGTTAAATATAATAAGGAAAAAGAGTCCAGTTTATATGCAAATTTACAGGAAGAAGACTTTCAGGTATTAATAATAAAAAAAAACAAGCTTTTATATTACAATAATTTTGATTTTAATACAAAAGAAGACATACTATATTTTTTACTTTTTGTTATAGAGCAAAATAAAATAGATATTAATAAATCTAAACTTTTTCTAATTGGAAAAATCAATGTTGAAAGTGAAGCTTATTTACTAATTTCAAAATTTATTGAGAATATAGAAATAATTGACTTTAAAGAAAATTATATTAATAAAGTTCATATGTTAGAAAATGATACAGAAATAGATTTTCTAATCATATGAGAATAATTTCTGGATTATATAAAGGAAGAAAAATTCATGCTCCAAAGAACCTGCCTGTTAGGCCAACTACAGATCAAGCAAAAGAAGCGTTATTTAATATTCTTAATAATAACTTTTATATAACAGATACTATTATTCTTGATATATACTCTGGAACAGGAAATATAAGTTATGAATTTGCTTCAAGAGGTTCAAAAAACATAACTAGTGTAGATATTAATAATAAATGTATAAATTTTATAAAGTCTGTTTCAAATGAGCTTTCATTTAATATTAAGACAATTAAAAGTGATGTTTATAAATTTATAAAGTCTTGTAATTTAGATTTTGACATAATTTTTGCTGATCCCCCATACAAATTAGAAAGTGAAAAATATGAAAAATTAATTTCATTAATTATTAAAAATAACCTATTAAAAAATGATGGGTTACTTATAATTGAACACTCAAAAAATATTTCATTAATAAACATAAAAAAATATTTTGAAACTAGAGAATATGGCGGGTGTTGCTTTAGTTTTTTTAAATCATAAAATACTTAATTCCAGTATTTTATATATGATAATATAAACCTTTAGATTAAATATCTATAAAAGCGCTAATTGGCTTATGATCAGATAATTTTTGATTGTAAATTTCAAAATATTTTGCCGAAATTGAACGAGAAATAAATATGTAATCAATCCTAATGGGCATAAACTTAAAATCATACGTAGAGCCAAATCCATAACCTTTTAATTCAAAAACATCATTCAGTTTGTTTTTAATTTCTTTATAAACAAAAGAATGTTGAGTATTATTCAAATCTATAGCCAAAACAACTTTATATGGAGATTTTAATATATGATTGATCAAAGTATTTGACTGTTCTTTTTGAGCTATATACCCTAACTTAATCTTATTTATAACTTTTTTAATTGAAATAAAATCTGCCTTAAGATTTAATAAATCAATCTTAAATGACTCAAAATGAGCATTATAAACCCTTAGAGTATCTTTTTTAATTACTAAATCAACGAAAATCGCATTGTTAATTGAATTATCAAACTCAACTATTCCTTTTTTAACGATATTATAGTCTGTATGAATAGATTGACCCACATTATTTCCTGAAATATGGATATGTTTATTTTTAAAATTATCTAGCAAATATTGATAATCCCCATGGTATTCTTGTAATGCCAATAGATCTGGTTTATTATTTGATATAAATTCTTTAGCTTTTAATGGAATATTATCATTTTTAATCCACTTATAATGATTAAATAGTCTTGCATTAAAACTCATTATATGAAAACCCTCTTTATTATTTGTATCTGAATCCCCTATTTTGTAAAAGGAGAATGAGTTGTAAAAAAGAAGTGTCAAAATAATTATAGGCAACAAAACTCTTATATCAATTTTTATTAACCAGTAAACTAAAAAACATATATTTATCAGATATATGATTGGGAATAAAAATGTAAGAAAAGAAAAAGTCGAAAATATAGGATGATAATAATAATTTAGAACACAACAAATTAAGATTAATAGAGAGTTAAAGAGGTTTATGAAAAATAATAGTTTTTTAAAAAATCCTCTATTGTAATATGAAAATTTCAATTTTCACCTGCTTTAAAAAGCGTTTCCTTCTCACTTTTTGTTAAACTATCATAGCCTGATTTACTAATTTTATCAAGAATTAAATCAATTTTTTGCTGATCTACTGCTTTTTTAGAAGGTTTTCTAATATTATTTCTCTTATAAACCTTTCTAACTTTAGATTTCTTTTTAAGAAATCTTTTTAGATAATATAAAAAATTAACAACCCAGTTTCCTGGATCATTTCCTTTTTTCAATTGATTATTATAGTAGAATCCCCATACAGCTCCTCCAAGATGAGCTAAATGTCCACCTGCATTACTAACTGGGATTTGAATCAAATCCATAATTATAATAAATAGAGCTATATAAACAATCTTTACATCAAAAATTATTAATTTAAAGGTGTAATTTGGCATGTGAGAAGCTAAAAACACAAATACTGCGATTGCTCCAGCTGAAGCTCCAATCATCGGGGGTTTTAAACCTTGAAAAACAGGAAAAATATTATAGCTAATAAGATAAACGCAAGACCCACATAATAGACCAATAATAAAGATTTTTATAAACTTTTCTTTGCCAAAAAGGTCTAAAACTACTCTTCCAGAAAAATATAGAATTATCATATTTCCAATTAAATGCCATAGATCTGCATGAAAAAAACCATAAGTTATTAATGACCATGGTTTATATATCAATTCAAATAATGATGGAGAAACCTGAAAATAATCAATAATAGAAAATGAATTAATATTAAATAAAAATAAAAATGTATTTATCAAAAAAGGTAAAGCGAAACAAATAAGCATCCAAACTATGATTTGTCCCAAAACATCTAAATTGTTATACTTATATTTCAAACCACTTATCAATTCCATCTGTTTCTATTAAATTGATTTCTTTTCCAATACCAAACCATTAAAAAGCCAGATATCGCTCCTCCAACATGTGCAAAATGAGCAATTGGCCCTAATGAGTAAGATGAAAAACCGAAAAATAGATCCATTAAAATTAATCCTGGAACTAAATATTTAGCTTTTATAGGAATAGGCGGAAACAACAGCATTAATTCAGAGTTTGGAAATGAAAAAGCAAAAGCTACTAAAATTCCATAAATGGCCCCAGAAGCTCCAACTAACGAAGAATTATATGCAGAATATGCTGAAGTAAGGCTTTCTTCATCAACATGTTGTAAAATAGCTGTATTATAAGACCCTGAGGATAATATTTCTTTGAAAGATTGAAAAGACATTCCGTTTGAGTTTAAAAGAGAAAAAACGGATTGAATTTCGAGATGATAAACAAGTAACTGTAATCCAGCCGCTCCCAAACCTGCAGAAAAATAAAAGAATAGAAACTTCTTTCTTCCCCACATTTGTTCTAAAGGAGAACCAAACATCCATAAGCCAAACATATTAAAAAGTATATGATAAAAATTTCCATGCATAAACATATGTGTGATCACTTGAGTAATAATAAATTTGTCGCTTTTAAAATAATGAAGAGCTAGGAAATCATTACTTATTCCACCTAAAAATTGCGAACCAATAAAAAATAATATATTGATTAAAAGAAGTTGTTTTATAGTTTCAGGGATATTTCTCATTTAAAAAACATCTTATTTATAGATTCAATTGGAATCACTTTAAAAATCATTTTGTTAAAGGGAGAAATATTAGGGTCCTTGCAAGCAAACAAATCATGAACAAGAGATTCTTGTTCTTTATTCTCCAATTTAATTCCTGATTTTATTGATGAACATTTAGATAAAATCTTGGCCATATAATCATTCAAACTGTCACTGTTTTTTTTATAATCTGATATTTCATTATCTATCAACTCTCGAAAAATTTCATCGATCTGATTTTCTAAGAAAACAGGATGAATTGCAGAAACTTCAATTTCATTTTTATTAAAATTATTAAAATTAAAACCTAAATGAATTAGAGATTTTTTTATACTTCTTAGCAATCTAATTTCTTCAGAATTTAAGTCTAATTTGATTGGAAAAATTAATATTTGTGATGAGTTATTCTCTCTGGAAAGCTCCTTCAAAAAATTTTCATAAAGTATTCTTTGATGAGCTCTTTTTTGATTAATAATTACGATACCTGAACTGTTTTTTGTAATGATATAATTATTATTTAATTGAAAAGCAGAAAAAGAAATGGAGCTATTTAAGTCAGCCAATACATTTTCAAAAGAAGATTCTTTTTCAAATGAAGATTCAAGATTCACCTCAATATCCTTTGGAGATCCTTTAAAAACATCGAAAGGATTAAATGATTTATTAAAATCAACTGAAGGAGGAGTTACTTTTTTATCTTTATATGTGTATGGAGTTTCTAAATGAACACTATTTTCAAAATCAATTGAAGGGGATATATTAAATTGTCCAAGACTATGTTTTATTGAAGATTTTAGTATAGCATATATAGACTGGTCATTATCAAATTTTATTTCTGTTTTATTTGGATGAATATTAACATCAATAGAGTCATTTGGAACATTTAAAACTAGAAAGTAAGAAGGATGATAGTTTTCAAAAATTAAACCTTCATAGGCAGATCTTACAGCATGATGCAAATGGGAATTTTTTATAAACCTATCATTTACAAAAAAGAATTGTGAAGTTTTTGTCTTTCTAGAATATTCTGGCTTAACAATAAAACCTTTTATTTCAGCAATTTCTGTACTTTCTTTAATCGGAACCAATTTTTCCTTAGTTGATTTTCCAAAAACCCTAATAATTCTTTCTTTAAAAATAGATTTTTTTAAATTAAAAATTTCATTATTATTATTATTAAAAATAAAACTAATTTGATAATTTATTAGAGCAACCCTGTGAAATTCATCAATGACATGTCTTAATTCAACATTATCAGATTTTAAAAAATTTCTTCTAGCTGGAATATTATAAAATAAATTTTGAACAGACACAGAAGTACCCTTTTTACATAAAACTTCACTTTTACTAACAAGTTCACCACCATTTATTTTAATTTCATTCCCAATATCATTTTTTGAATTTTCATTTGAATTAATAGTCAAATGAGAAACAGATGAGATACTTGATAAAGCTTCTCCTCTAAATCCCATTGTATTTAAATTAAATAAATCTTTTGAATTTCTAATTTTTGAGGTAGCATGTCTTAAAAAACATAAATTTATATCTTCTTTACTCATACCAGAACCATCATCAATAACTTGAATAAGGGTTTTTCCAGCATCTTTAATTATAAGTTTAATTGTTTGTGCGCCTGAATCTACTGAGTTCTCTAAAAGCTCTTTAACAACAGATGAAGGCCTCTGAACTACCTCTCCTGCCGCAATTTGATTTGCCACATTCTTAGGAAGTAATTTTATAAGACTACTCATGAAAAGAATTAAATAAAAATAGATAAATCAAAATCTATAATAAATAAAAAAATTAGAATCAATACCAATACAATTAAAAAAATACTCTTTGAAAAAGATCTATTTGCTCTATTTCTTTGTAAAACTCTTTCTTCTTTCCATTTTGATGAAATGTCAGCTGAACCTATTGAGTTCCGTTTTTTTGTATATACAGAATCAAATTGATAAATGGCTTCATTCGAATTATCTTTATAATACCTAGGATTATAGTTAAACCTTTTATTTTTCGATAATTTAAATAGACTAATCTTCAATTAAATTCAATTTACATCAAATGTACAAAAATGAGTATATAATTTCTGTTCAAAGATCTACTAGGAATCATTATCTTTACACAAGATGAAAAACGAAAATATTGTTGTTCTAAAAGAATTACTTTTTAGAAAAAAAAACATTGTTATTATTCCTCATGCAAATCCGGACGGGGATGCTATAGGTAGCTCTTTAGCGCTTATGCACTTATTAAATTCAATTGATCACAATTCAACTGTAATTAGCCCAAATAAAGCCCCATACTTTTTAAAATGGTCTCCTGGTTTTGAAAATATAATGTATTTTGATTCTGACAAGAACTCTTGTTTAAAATTCATTAAAAATGCTGACCTGATTTTTACTTTAGATTTTAATGATCTTGATAGAATTGGAGAAATGAGTAAATATGTAGATTCATCTAATGCAAAAATTATTCTAATTGATCATCATCAAAACCCAATAGATTATGCTGATTTAGTTTTCTCAGATATAGAAATTGGATCTACTTGCGAATTGTTATTTGAAATAATTATTGAACTAGGACATGAAAAAAACATAGATTCTAAAATTGCATCATGTTTATATCTAGGAATGATGACAGATACTGGATCATTTCAATATTCAAGTGTTACAAGCAGAACCCATGAAATTATATCTAAACTAATTCAAAAAGGAATTAATCAGAGTGATATTCACAATAAGGTATACAACGATTCGTCTATCGGAAAATTAAAAGTTTTAGGTTCTGCATTAAGTAATTTAAATGTTCTAAAAGAATTAAATACTGCATATATGTATTTAAAAAGAGATGATCTTAAAAAATTTGATTTTCAAAAAGGAGATTCTGAAGGAATAGTTAATTATGGATTATCTTTAAAAAATATAATTTTTAGTGTAATATTTATTGAAGATGTTAATGATGAAAATAATATAAAAATCTCATTTAGATCACAAGACGGTTTTTCATGTAATGAATTTGCAGATAAACATTTTAATGGAGGGGGACATGCCAATGCTGCTGGAGGAAGAGATGATGGCCCAATAGAAGAAACTATCCTAAAGTTTAAAAAATTAATTAATCAATATAAAGACAACCTTACTACTAATAAATAAAATGAAAAAATATTTACATATTACAAATGTCCTATTAATAACATTATTAATTTCATGTGCCAATTCTCAATCAGATCTAAACAAAGGGCTTTACGCTGAAATTAAAACAAATAAAGGGGATATAATGGTTAACCTAAATTTCAAAGAAACTCCCGTAACAGTAGCAAATTTTGTTTTGCTTAGTGAAGGAAAAAATAAAGAAGTAAGTCCAGAATATTATAAGAAAAAATATTATGATGGTTTAATTTTTCATAGAGTAATAGACAATTTTATGATTCAGGGTGGTTGTCCTCAGGGCACTGGAAGGGGAGACCCTGGATATAAATTCAAAGATGAATTCAACGAAAATTTACTCCATGATGGACCTGGGGTTTTATCAATGGCCAATTCAGGACCAAATTCCAATGGAAGTCAGTTCTTTATAACCCATAAAGAAACTCCCTGGTTAAATGGAGCTCACTCTGTATTTGGAAGAGTAATAAAAGGAATTGAGGTATTAAACTTAATCAAGCAATACGATACCATTGAAAATGTTTCAATAATAAGAGTTGGTAGAGAAGCCAAATCATTCAAAGCTTCCAAAATATTTTCTAATCGTTCTGTTTATTTTGAAGATATAAAAAGAAAAAAAATAGCCTTACTTGAAAATATAATGCTAGGTAAAAAAATAGAACATGAAACTAAAAAATCTATGTCTATTTCTACTAATTCAGGATTACAATACATTAAGACCTATAGAAGCAATGGTCCCAAAGTTGACCCAAAGAAAGCTGTTATGACCCATTACGCAGTTTATTTTGAAGATGGATCCCTTTTAGACACTAGTATACTTGAGGTTGCAGAACAATATGACATTGTAAATATGGAGATAAAAAACACAGGAGGATATACACCATATGCGTCTAGAATTGGGCCTGATGATACGTCTATTCCTGGTTTTAAAGAAGGCTTAAGACTGTTAAATGTTGGGGATAAAGCAATTATTTATATTCCATATTATTTAGCATATGGTGAAGAAGGCAGAGAATCAATACCTCCAAAATCAAATCTAATATTTGAAGTTGAAATTGTAGAATTAAAATAATCTAAAGAAGGAATGTTTAAATCTAATACTCTTCCTTTTTTTAAGACAAACCTAGTCTCATTCCTTTATTTATTTATCATTATTTTTCTTCAAATAATTAAACAAGATTCTATTTTAATAGAAAACTATTACAGCACATCATTCTACAAAATTATCTCTGAGATACCTCTTTATCTTTTTGGAAAACTGTCTTTCTCATTTGGAGACATATTATATTTAACTATACCAATTATATTGTGGTTTATAATAAAAAATAATAATACCAGAAGACAAAATCTAAAAAATATTTTTCATTTTATAGCTACATTATATATAGTGTTTCAATTTCAATGGGGATTAAACTATCATAGGACTACTCTAAAAACAAAACTATCTATTGAAGATGAATATGAACTTAGCTCATTAATTAAAGTAACAGATCTATTTATTACAAATACAAATAATATCCATAAAAAACTATCTAACAGTGATACTTTACCAGTATTATTTGATTATAAAATTAATAAACAGCTATATCTAGAATCTATAGAGGCAATTGAAACATTAGAGAAAGAAAATATAACTAATGATAAGGCTCCTATAATTAGTGTAAAAAAATCCTTGTATAGCACTCCCCTTTCCTATATGGGCTTTAGCGGATACATAAACCCCTTTACATTAGAGGCACAAATAAATACAAATACACCCAAAATATATCTCCCAACAACCATATGTCATGAAATTGCACATCAAATTGGATATTCAGCTGAAAATGAAGCTAATTTTATTGGAATAATGGCTGCTATACATTCCAAAAATAAATTTGTTTCATATAGTGGTAATATATCCGCTCTAAAATATTTATTAAATGAACTTTATAAAACAGATAAATTAAAATTTGATGAATTATTTATTAAAGTTAATAGAGGAGTAATTGAAAATATAAACCAAGCAAATAAACAACTGGAACAATACAAAAATCCTTTGGAACCCTATTTTAAAGATTTTTATGGATTATTTTTAAAAGCTAATAACCAAAAGCAAGGCATCAAGTCTTACAATATGGTAATTAGCCTTTTAGTTAATTACTACTCTAGTCAATAATTTTTGGAGATCCTATATTTTCTAAATATTGAATTTTAGATTCTACATCATTAATAAACTTTTCTATTAATGGTTTTAAACTTTCCCACTGTTCTTTAGCTATTTTAAAACTATTCATATGATGCTTTGTAGGGCCATATGAATTTCCATAAAAACTTCTTGTTGCTATTGAAATTCTTTGAGAAATTGTTGGATTATCTTTTTCGCCAATCTCTTTCTTAGAATTGTTTCCATTAATTAACACATCAATAGAATTCTTTTGATTGTTTAATTTTTGAATCTCTGAACTTAAATCAGAATTTATTTCATCGATATATCTCAATGCTTGTTCAAAATTAGATAACTTTTTCTTTGATTTATCATATTTATCAAAAAGCAAACTAGACTCTTTATCAAAATCAATAAGTTTTACAATAAATTCATCTATCTCATCTTCAAGTGGATTTTTTAGTACATTTTTTCTAATTCTCTTTACAGTAAATTTTTTGTCATTTGTAACTTGATTTAATTTTCCATTTTTTGATTCAATTAAACCAACAGTATAATTTCCTGGTTTAACTGGAATTGATGTTTGATAATTCTTTGATTTTGAAGTTAATGCTGATACTAATGGTTTTGAAAGCCCCCAAGAAACTCTATTTATGCCTTTATTAGTAGTTCCTTTAATTCTATCAATTAGAGAACCTTTATCATTTCTTATTTCTAAGATTATTTTTGGATTATTTTTAGATTCTTCTTTATCAAGTTGATTCCAACCAGGAAATGGAATGTCTTTTTTTAGTTTGTTCAATTCCTTTTCTTTTTTCTTTCTTTCATCTTTTATAGACTTATAAGAATCAGGTAAATTATATGTAAATATAGCTCCATATGGAGGGTTTTTAGAAGTAAAGTATGATGCGCCTTGGCTTGATGTGCCTGAGTTAATTGGATTATACTGTAGAGCTGCTTTTACATCAAATAAAATAAAATTTCTACTATTTTCCTTATTTAAAGATCTTAGCGGGGAATAATCATCTAAAACATAGAAACCTCTACCAAAAGTAGCTAAAACCAAGTCATTTTCTCTTTTTTGAATAGCTAAATCTCTAATAGAAATAGTAGGTAAACCATTTGAAAATTTAATCCATTTTTCTCCTTGATTATTTGAAAAATACAGACCATATTCAGTAGCTAAAAATAATAGATTAGGATCTATATGATCTTGCACAATCCTCCACACTAGTGTTCCTTTAGGCAAACCATTAACTATAGGTTTCCAAGATTTTCCTCCATTGACACTTTTATATAAATAAGGATTGTAGTCTCCAAACTTATGATTATCTAAAGCAACATAAACAACATTTGTATCATGAAGATCTGCTTTTATATCATTAACAAAAGATGTTTTAGGAACATTTGGTAATTTATCAACAGAAATTGAAAACCAATCTGTACCATTGTTTGTTGTGGAATGAATCAAACCATCATCAGTTCCAACATATATGTAGTTTTCATCTAAAGGTGATTCAGATAAAGAAGTAATCGTATTATAAGTTGACATAGCATACACATCCCAAGCAGCATCCCAACTCTGTTTTTTTCCCATAATAGGTAATGACATTCTTTCTTGATTTAAAGTTAGATCACCTGAGATAGCAGACCAACTATCACCCCTATCATCAGACCTCCAGACCCTTTGAGAACCAAAATACAAACGTTTAGGATCATGAGAACTAACTAAAATTGGAGAATCCCAATTAAATCTTTCGTATTGCTCATCTAACCCCGAATAAGGTTTAATAAATACTGCTTCACCTGTTGTTCTATCTACTCTGTGGATATTTCCTTGCTGAGATTGTGCATATACTATATCAGGATTACCTGGTTCTGTTGCTGGTTGATGACCATCACCTCCTAAAAGAACAAACCAGTCATTATTTGTAATTCCATTTGATCGAAATGTTCTACTGGGACCACCTTGAGAGTTATTATCTTGTGTTCCACCATAAATGTTATAAAAAGGATAAGTATCATCCAATGCTAGTTTATAAAACTGCGTTATTGGAAGGTTATTTACAAACTTCCAACTTTTAGTTTCGTCAAAAGACTCATAGATACCTCCATCGGAACCAACTAACAAGTAATTTGGATCACTTTTTTTAAATGTCATTGAATGATTATCTGAATGTTTATTACTTTCATTCATTGTATAAAAAGTTTTTCCACCATCATCAGAAACCTGAACTCTAACATCCATTAAATAAATTTTATCAAAATGATGAGGAGAAGACACTAATTCTTGATAATAATGTGGGCCAGTTCCACCTGAAACTGTATCAGACATTTTTTTCCAGCTTTCCCCCCCATTTGATGATCTATAAACTGCCCCTTTTCGACGATCCAGTTCAATTGCAGCATATAAAACATCAGGATTAACTTCGGAAATAGCCAAACCTATTTTACCCATATTTCCACTAGGTAATCCAACTTTTAGTTGTTTCCAAGTATCACCTCCATCAATACTTTTATAAATTTTAGTCCCTGGTCCTCCTCCAATATAAGAAGCTACATTTCTATGTCTTTGCCAGGTAGCTACATAAATTATATTCTGATCTCTATTGTCAACAACAATATCTGTAACACCAGTCCATTGATTTACTTTTAAAACAGATCTCCAATTATTTCCACCATCAGTTGATTTATACAGGCCTCTTTCCCCTCCAGATGACCATAATGGACCTTGGGAAGCAACCAATATTGTATTTGAATTGTCTCTATTAACTATAATTTTAGAAATATGTTCTGATTTATTAAGGCCCTTGTTTTTCCAAGTTTTTCCTCCATTATGTGAAACATAAACTCCTTTACCAATTCCAACATGTCTTCCACCAACATTTTCCCCAGTTCCAAGCCAAACAGTATTATTGTTATTTGGATCAATAGTAATACTTCCTGTAGAATAAAAAGATTGGTCATCTGTTAAGGGTATCCAAGTAGTACCTGAATTAGAAGTTTTCCATACACCGCCTGAACCTACTGCAACATACCATTCATTTTCATTTGATGGATTAATTGCAATGTCTGCTATCCTTCCAGACATAAATGCAGGACCAATACTTCTAAATTTTAGTCCAGAGTATAAAGACGCTTCACTGTTTGTCTCCTTTTTAGTTTTTTGAGAATATGAGAATGTAAAAAATAAAGTTAAAATAAAAGCCAGGATGTATCTTAAAGAAAAATTCATAATAAATAAGTTTTTTGGAATTACATAAATATAATTAATAATATCGATTTTTTCATTTTAACTTAGCCAAGTGTCAAAAAAAATAAAAATATTTAATTCAGTTAAAATTATGGATATTGGTTCAAAAGGACAATCAATAGCTAAAAATCCTGAAGGAATTGTAATAATGGTTAAAAATGGAGTTCCAGGTGATATTGTTGATATAAATACCTATAAAAAAAAGAAAAAATATTTTTTGGGCAATATTACTAAATATCATTCTTATTCGAAATTAAGAGTAGAACCAAAATGTGAACATTTTGGTACTTGTGGGGGTTGTAAATGGCAAAACATGATTTATGATTCACAAACTCAATTTAAAGAAAACAAAATAAGACACTCATTTAAAAATATATTTAACAATACAGAAGTTGATCCAATAATCAAATGTAAAGAAGAGTATTACTATAGAAATAAATTAGAATTCTCATTTACTGAAAACCGTTGGCTTACAAATAAAGAAATTAATAGCAAAGAAAAAGGAATCGAAAGAAGAGGAATTGGTTTTCATATATCTGGTATGTGGGATAAAGTAGTAGACATTAAAAATTGTCACTTACAATCTGATCCTTCAAATAAAATTAGATTGTCAATAAAAGAATATGCTATTAATAATGATTTTTCATTTTATAATGCCAGATTTAAAAAGGGTTTATTAAGAAATTTAATTATACGAAACACTAGTTTAAATGAATTTATGGTTATAATTCAATTTTTTGAAAAAAATAATGAAAAAATTAAATCAATACTTAACCATTTAAAAATTTCATTTCCTGAAATCAAGTCTATTCAATACGTGATTAATAACAAAGAAAATGATTC
>CESL01158433.1_pt1 | contig 13362 bp, 15 predicted proteins | sample 531221 | NCBI WGS metagenome assembly CESL01 (sample SAMEA2622197, study PRJEB7988) | marine metagenome | biome: marine biome (ENVO:00000447); feature: mesopelagic zone (ENVO:00000213) & marine oxygen minimum zone (ENVO:01000065); material: "saline water (ENVO:00002010), including plankton...
ATTAAAAAAATCATCGTAATCCCAGAACGTCTAGTGAACATCGTAGTGTCATAGGGTAAGATACAACGATAATAACTAATTAAGCCGGTAAGAGGAAAATTAATGAAAGCCCGTCTATTGCTGATTTATATTTTGTTGTTAATCACCGCTTGTGGTTTTCATCTGCGTGGCTCACAAACAACAATGATTAGTGTTGATAATATTTTCATCAACGGTGATTCCGCGCTGGCTAAAGAAGTAAAATCTCAATTTACAAATGCCGGAACTTCATTTGCAACATCATCACAAAACGCCTCATACATTGTTACCCTAAAAGAATCGCATTTTGAAAAATCAGTGCTTAGCGTTTCACCAACAACAGGAAAGGTTGAGGAATATCAGATAGTATTTCAGGCAAAAATGGATGCAATGCGTGCAGATGGTACTTATATCATTGAAAACGAAAAAATAAGTGTAGTTCGTGACTTTGCCTTCGATGAAAATGCAGTACTAGGTGAATTCTCAGAAGAATCAATCATTCAGGAAGACTTAATACGTCGTGCTGCCAGCCGAGTGCTTCGTCGACTACAGGCATCACTGTCTTCATTAAAATAATAAAGCGTTGCAATAAATGAGATTGCGCCCCGACCAACTTGATACACATCTAAAGCGTTCAAATACAATGCCCATTTATTTTGTTAGTGGTGATGAACCACTACAAAAACTCGAGTGCATTGATCTGATAAGAAACCACTATTGTAAACAGGGTTATGATGAACGTCTTGTATTTGATGTAGGCAAATCATTTGATTGGAATGCGATTGGCGAGGCGAGTAGTAACTTATCATTATTTTCAAGCCATAAAATTATTGAATTAAGAATGGCAGCACCTAAACCAGGAAGAGAAGGTGGAAGCATTCTTCAAGAATTTATCGAAAAAGAAAATGATGATGTCCTGCTTATTATCAGCTCAGATAAAATGGATAAAAGTACACAAAATAATAAATGGGTGAAGTCTATCGATAAAGTTGGGGTAATGATACAAATCTGGCCAATAGGCTCTACACAATTACCTGGGTGGATACAAGGGCGAATGCAAAATAAACAAAAAAAAATAACGCATGATGCGGCAAGATTAATCGCCGAACGTGTTGAAGGAAATTTACTTGCAGCACAACAGGAAATTGAAAAATTAGTATTATTAATTGATAAAGATCATATTGATATTGAAGATGTAGTTAGTGCAGTAGCAGATAGCTCTCGATACAATGTTTTTGATATGGTTGAAAGCGCATTTCTTGGTAATATAGACAGAACATTGCTTATGTTAAATGGTTTAAAAAATGAAGGGACTGAACCACTCGCTCTATTTGGTGCCTTAATGTGGGAATACCGTAGGTTATGCTCAATTGCATATGAGTATGAAGCAGGAACCCAATTAGAAAATCTCTTTAGGTCTTATCGAATCTGGGATCAGAAAAAACATTCAATGACTGCTGTTTTAAAAAGACACTCGTCCAAATCACTCGATCAATTATTAAATTATTGCGCAACAATTGATAAAACGCTAAAAAGCGGTCAAAAAGATAGGGCGTGGGATCAATTTAGTACATTATTATTAGCAATAGCGGGTATCAATACAAATAAATTACAAATATCATAAAGTAAATATTTAAAAATAATCTAATGGATATAAATAAATACATAAATGAATTAGGCGAACAAGCATATGCTGCCTCACGTGAAGTGGCTTCCGTTTCAACTGAAATAAAAAATACAGCACTGAATGCTATCGCAAAGGAAATCATAAAAAATAAAGACGATTTAATTAAAATTAACGATCAAGATTTACAAACGGCGAAAAAATCGGGGTTGGAAACAGCGCTACTCGATAGACTCGAATTAACAACGGCAAGAATCGATGCAATGGCTGATGGTCTTAAACAGGTTGCCGATCTTGAGGATTTGATCGGTAAAACAACCGAATATGTTGAGCAAGCAAGTGGAATCAAGGTTGGGCGTATGCGTGTCCCGCTGGGGGTGATTGGTATAATTTACGAATCACGTCCAAATGTAACGGCAGATGCTGCCGGACTTTGTTTAAAATCAGGTAATGCAACTATTCTGCGTGGTGGTTCTGAAGCAATTCATTCTAATCAAGCAATTGCTAACTGTATTCGTGCCGGTCTTAAAAATACAGGGCTCCCAGAAAATGCGGTCCAGCTCATTGAAACAACAGAACGTGAAGCAGTCGGCGAACTACTACGTATGTCTGACTATGTTGATGTCATTGTGCCCCGCGGAGGTAAAGGTCTGATTGAGCGAGTCAGCGCAGAGGCAAGAATGCCAGTTATTAAACATCTGGATGGCATTTGTCATGTCTATATTGATGATGAAGCTGATATCGAAAAAGCCATCAGTATTGCCTACAACGCAAAGACTCAACGTTACGGCACCTGTAATACAATGGAATGTCTATTGATTGCACGTTCACAAGCAAAAACTGTGTTAGAAAAATTAGGCCCAATGTATCAAGAAGCAGAAGTCGAGATTCGAGGTTGTGAAGAATCAAAAAAAATATTGGGTAACATCAAAATTGCTACCGATGAAGATTATGCCACTGAATATTTAGCGCCCATCATGTCACTTAAGATAGTGAGCAATATTGACGAAGCAATGCAACATATCGATAAGTTTAGTTCAAAACATACCGATACTATTGTGACAGAAAATAAATTAAACGCGGATCGTTTTCTGCGCGAAGTCGATTCAAGCTCAGTAATGCTAAATGCATCAACGCGTTTTGCAGATGGCTATGAATATGGTCTAGGTGCTGAGATTGGGATCAGCACAGATAAATTTCATGCGCGTGGCCCTGTAGGACTTGAGGGACTAACATCACAAAAATATATTGTGCTTGGCGATGGCAATATTCGTTCCTAGTTAATGCATTCAATCGGTGTTCTTGGTGGTACATTTGACCCAATTCATAATGGGCATATTCGTCTTGCACTTGAAGTGCGTAACAAATTAAAACTAGATACAATAAAATTAATCCCAGCAAATATTCCTCCACACCGTTCAACACCTCTCGCCTCTGCAAATGACAGAAAAAAAATGGTGGAACTCGCAATTCTTGATCAAGAAAATTTATCTATCGATCTTCGTGAAATTGAAAATAAAAATATTTCCTATACTGTAAACACGCTTATATCACTACGCGTCGAATTTCCAAACGATGCGTTGTTTCTAATTGTTGGGGAAGATGTTTTCAATATGATTGATACTTGGAAAGATTGGCAATCAATATTAAATTATACACATATTATTGTAGCAACACGCCTAGAAGAAAATAAAAAAAATATTTCTGACGAATTAAAGGTATGGCGAAAAAAAAATGAAATAAACGATATTAAAATTTTAAAAATGACTCAATCTGGACATGTTTTCTATATTAATACGCCTATCGTTGAAATTTCTTCCAGAATGATTAGGGAATATTATTCTCAGAACAAAATTATTGATGAGTATTTGCCCTCTAATATAATTTCCTATATCAAAGAAAATAATCTTTATATGGATAACTAATGGCTATAAAAAAATTATTAGATATTGTATTAACATCACTTAACGATAGTAAGGCTATTGACATTGATTTATTTGATGTAAAGAAAATAACCAACATGTCGGATTACATATTAATTGCCAGCGGAAATTCAAGAAGACAAGTCAATGCGCTAGCAGATAAATTAATACAAACGGTAAAAGAAAATAAATTTGAAACATTGGGTGTTGAAGGAAAAGCTGAAGGAGAATGGGTGTTGGTTGATTTGGGTGATATTATTGTCCACATTATGCACCCCCGTAGTCGTGAATATTACCAACTTGAAAAACTGTGGGGTAAGTAACCCTTTGAAATAAATGGTTTTAACTCTTGCAATTTGATTTGATAACAATTGGTAAACGTATGCCAGCATGGGTAGATTCGATGTTTACTGAATACTCAAAGCAACTCCCTAAAAAAATTAATTTTAATTTAATTGAAATAGCGCCTGCCGCACGTAGTAAAAATACAAACCCAGAACAATTAAAAAAAATCGAAGAAAAAAAAATTAATACGGCTATTTCAAATAATTCTCTTTTAATAGCCTTAGATGAAAAAGGAAAATCAATAAGCAGTCGTGAACTTTCGGTAGAATTGCAAACCTGGATTGATAACCAACAACACGTCAGTATTTTGATAGGCGGAGCCGACGGATTAAGTTTATCAATAAAAAATAAAGCTGATGAAATCTGGTCTTTATCTAAAATGACGCTACCACATAGTTTAGTAAGAATTGTTATAATCGAACAAATCTATCGTGCCTGGTCAATTATTAGTCGTCATCCTTACCATCGCGAATAAATAGTCTTTTTAAAAGTGAAAATATATCTTGCATCCAAATCGTCTCGGCGACATGTGCTGTTGAAACAAATCGGTATTGAGTTTGAAGTTATTAATATCGACATTGATGAATCAGTTAATAAAAATGAAATGCCTTCAGATTATATACATCGTATTTCTGTAGAAAAAGCAAGAGCGGGTAAAGAGTTGTCAAAAAATAATCTACCTGTTCTTGCAGCCGATACGGCGATTGTTCTCGATAATGTTGTGTTAGGTAAAGCTGAGTGTAAAGAAGATGCAATACACATGTTAAATGAACTATCAGGTCGTACTCATGATGTATTATCTGCTGTTACCGTAATTGGTAAAAAAGAAATAACTAAAGCGAATATCAGTAAAGTTACTTTTAAAGTATTAAGTAAAGATGACATCTCCCATTATTGTGGTACTGGCGAACCTATTGGCAAAGCAGGTGGCTATGCAATTCAAGGTAAAGGCGCAATCTTAATTAAAAAATTAGAGGGTAGTTATAGTGGGGTGATGGGTCTGCCGCTTGAAGAAACCTATCAATTATTAAGTGACTGCGGTTAATTTAATTATAAAGTTGTAATCGCCAGGCAATAACCATAATAATGATCGACAATATAATAATAAATTGTTGACCAATCGGGTCTATTTTCCTCATCAGTCGGCCACCACATCTTTCGATTGCGCCAATAATCATGAAAATGCTCAGCACACAACGTGAAAGTTTCATTGTTTGGTGTTTGCTCTCCTTTTTTAATGCTAGATTTAAAATAATTATCAAGAACATCTAGATAGGCGCTCTTCAGTATTGGTTTATTATTATCTTCTCTCTTTAACCGGTCTACTGTCGCTGCAAAACGATCGCCAAGCTCAACAATACGATTACCAAGCTTCTCGCCTTGCAACATTGCCTCTGCTCTTTGACAGCTTTTCTCCTCACCCTCATCGCACTTGCGTTGGTGATACTCGCGTAATGTATCAGCCTGAACTAGTGAACAAATTAAAAACCAAGCAACGACAAAAAGAAAAAATTGTGGTGTACGTACTGTCATATGAGTTGTTAGTCTGTTTTGTTACTGTGTGATATTTAGGTTTCCAAAACACTTCTTTGACAGCACGTCATGATACCGGTATAAGGTGTGCCCAAGATGTATCATGACAATAATAATCACTTAGTCACTACCAGTAAATAAACAGTTAAAAGAGAGGAAACTTTCATGATTTCAAGTGCTTTTTTGCCTATCGGTTTAGGTATATTCGGGCTTTTTACCGCTATTCTTATTTTCCTAAATATAAAAAACGCCCCGGCCGGTGAAGGAAAGCTCAAAGAAATTTCAGATGCCATACACCTTGGTGCAATGGTTTTTATGAATAGTGAATATAAACGGCTCGCAATATTCTGTGCTGTCTGCATCACTGCGATTTGGATGTCAGAATTGGGGAGAAATACTGCTCTATCATTTTTACTCGGGGCAATATGTTCGGGTTCTGCTGGTTACTGGGGAATGTATACAGCAACCCATGCAAATGTCAGAACTGCAGTTGCTGCAAATACAAAAGGTGCGGCAGAAGCATTAAATATTGCCTTTTTTGGTGGTTCAATCATGGGGCTTACTGTTGCTTCAATGGGTTTACTTGGTATTGGCATCCTTTATTATTTCTTCGCGGGTGACCCTCACACGATTCATGCTATCGAGGGATTTGCAATGGGGGCATCTTCGGTAGCGTTGTTTTCGCGTGTTGGGGGTGGCATCTTCACCAAAAGCGCGGATGTAGGTGCTGACTTAGTGGGTAAGGTTGAAGCCGGCATCCCCGAAGATGATCCAAGAAATCCTGGTGTGATTGCCGATAATGTGGGTGACAATGTGGGTGATGTTGCTGGTATGGGTTCGGATATTTTTGAATCTTATTGTGGGGCTATGATTGCAACCATGGCGCTTGCAGCGACTATGGCCTCGACCACTATTTTTGACTTATCGCCTATTGGCGGCAAAGACACGCTAACTTTTATGCCGCTAGCGCTCGCTTCAATTGGTTTAATCTGCTCGATGCTCGGAATTTATTCTGTAAAACTTTTCTCCTCAAAGAGCCCAGAAGTTGCACTTAGAATTGGCACAATGGGTACTTCGATATTATTTATAATTACTGCGTTCATTTTAATTAAAGAACTAGGGGTATCTGTTAACGTTTGGATTGCAGTTTTAACTGGTGCCGTTGGCGGAATCATTGTTGGTCTTGTCACAGAATATTACACCGGTGGTCCGCCCATTAGAAAGATTGCACAAGGCGGTGAAACAGGTCCTGCTACTATTATGATTACAGGTCTTGCTGTAGGTATGCAATCTGTTGCCATACCCGTTATAACTATCTCCGCAATCATTTTTACATCAAGTCACTTTGCAGGCCTTTACGGTGTTGGTATTGCGGCTGTGGGAATGTTAGGTACAGTTGGAATTACAATGGCGATTGATGCGTATGGTCCCGTTGCAGATAATGCTGGTGGGATTGCTGAAATGGCGAAACTTGGAAAAGAAACACGCCAGATTACTGATTCACTTGATGAGGTCGGGAACACCACTGCGGCAATTGGAAAAGGTTTTGCAATTGGGGCAGCCGCTCTTGCAGCATTGGCATTAATCAGCGCATATATAGAAAAAGTATCTGTAGGTAATGAGGACTTCATATTAAAAATAAATGACCCGCTAGTGTTAAGCGGGATGTTTCTAGGGGCAATCTTCCCTTATTTGGTAAGCTCAATCACGATGACTGCAGTTGGTGATGCTGCTTTTGAAATGATCAAAGAAATACGTCGTCAATTTAAAGAAATCCCAGGATTAATGGAAGGCACAGGTAAACCAGACACCACAAGATGTGTTGATATTGCAACTCGTGCGGCATTAAAGCGTATGATTTTACCTGGCTCACTTGCTGTGCTTGCACCTGTTGTAGTTGGTTTTGGCCTAGGTCCTCGAGCATTGGGTGGAATGTTAGGTGGTGCACTTATCTGTTGTGTCATGATGGCGCTTATGATGGCAAATGCTGGTGGTGCATGGGATAACGCAAAAAAGTATGTTGAAAAAGGCCACCTTGGCGGAAAGGGTTCTGACGTTCATAAAGCAGCTGTTGTTGGCGATACTGTCGGCGATCCGTTAAAAGATACCTCAGGGCCATCAATGAATATTCTAATTAATGTAATGGCAATTGTTAGCCTAGTAATAGCACCACTATTAGTTTAATTTTTTAAAAAATAAAACTGTGTTATTTTGACGTGGCTTTTCTATTTAAGTAATTTAATTTTATTCAACATAACTTCCGCGTCAAGATAATCAGGTTCGATTTTTATTTTTTTCTCTCCGTTTATGAAAAGTAAACTGGGTAACGATTTTAAATCTAAACTTTCAGACTGTTGAATTTCTTCTTTTAAAATTTTGTTTATGTCCGGCGAAGTAACATCCTTTGAAAATTTATTTTTATCTGCACCAATCTCTCCTGCTAATTCAATTAGCGTTTCATAATCTGATGGGTTACGTGCTTGCAAGTAATAAGCTTTTTGTATTGCTAAAGTCATTGCTGCATCAAATTTATTTTTTTGTTTTCGTGCTGCAATAACCGCACGACATGCTGGGTAAGTGCTGCGTCGTGGCTTACAATACTCCCAAAAATCATAATTAAATTTAGTTTCAGGAACCTTCTTTTCAATAGCGCGCCAATTTTGTAATACATATTCACGAATATTTTCTGGCATTGAGATATTACTATCAGGAGCAAGACCGCCTAAAAGACGAATGATATTTATTTCTTTTGGTAATTTTTCTATTAAAACATTAAGTGACGGTCTAAAAGCCCAACACCAGCTACACATTGGGTCGTGAGCATAATAAAGTGTTTTTGGCACGACTAATATTAAAAACTATAATTTAAACTCAGTGTTTAAAATCTTTTTCACAGATTTATTTTTAAGTGTTATGTATTCTGGCATCCCATTTTTATAAGGTGGATAATCTTCGCCCTCTATCAGTGGCAACAAATAACGACGGCAAGCTTCGGTAATACCAAAACCATCATCCGTTATAAATTCTTTTGGCATCATCTTTTCAATATTGGCAATATCCTCAAGTTTAGCTTTACCAATTCCCCATACATAAGGACTATCTGATTTCCTAACAATTGTTGGCATCACTGCATTCTCACCTGCAATAGCCATATCAACAGCTGCCTTACCCAAAGCATAAGCTTGTTCAACATCTGTTTTCGAAGCAATGTGCCTTGCCGAACGTTGCAAATAATCCGCTACTGCCCAGTGATATTTATAGCCCAATGCCTCCTTAATCATATTAGCAACAACAGGTGCTGCACCGCCAAGTTGTGCATGGCCAAAAGCGTCGCGAGTTCCCTGTTCAGCAAGAAATTTTCCATCAGACCATCGCGCACCTTCAGATACAACAACAGAACAATATTCATATTTCTTAACATTAGCATCTACCTTTGCGAGGAATGTATCTTGGTTAAATTCAATTTCTGGGAAAAGAATAACAATTGGGATATCATTTTCCTGATCTGCTGCTAAACCACCTGCAGCAGCAATCCAACCCGCATGGCGTCCCATAACTTCGATCACAAAAACTTTGGTTGATGTCTTTGCCATCGACAAAACATCATAAGAAGCCTCTCTGGTTGATATTGCAATATATTTCGCAACTGAACCAAAACCCGGGCATACATCCGTAATGGGTAAATCATTATCAACAGTTTTGGGTATATGAATCGCGTGAATGGGCAAATTCATTTTCTCTGAAAGCGTGGAAATTTTATGACATGTATCAGCAGAATCACCGCCACCGTTATAAAAAAAATAACCGATATTGTGCGCCTTAAAAATTTCCATTAGACGTTCATATTGCGCTATGTTTTCTTCAAATCCTTTTAATTTATAACGACACGAGCCAAATGCGCCAGACGGCGTAAATTTTAAGGATGCTATATCGGCATCAGTCTCGTAACTTGTATCTATCAAGTCTTCAGTTAGCGCGCCAATAATGCCGTTTCTACCTGCATATACATTGGCAATTTTATCCGAGTTCTTCCTTGCTGTTTCTATCACACCACATGCGCTGGCATTGATTACAGCAGTTACACCGCCAGATTGTGCATATAATGCATTTTTTATCTCAGCCACTAATTATCTCTCCCAAATTAAACACTGTTTTTGAAACCAATATACGAAAAATCCTGTCTATACCATAGTGATAGTTTACAATGATAAATCAAACGAAAGATAATATGTTGTCATAGAACATAGAACAAACTATTTTAAATGTACTTTTCTAGCCATAATTACCAAAAAATAAGAGTGGTATTTATTTTCTTGCTTCTCTTATCACCAAATATACTATTTGCAGATAGTGGAGATATTAGTTTACCCGACTTTGGTGATTCCGCAGGTAGTGTTATCTCGCCAACCTATGAACGAAGGCTTGGACAAATGTTTTTAAAACAAGTTCGACAGTTCTCTAATATCATCAATGACCCCGAGGTTGAATCATATATTCAGGCGCTTGGGTATAACTTAAGTTCACATACCGATAATATTGAACAACCATTTAAGTTCTTTATGATTGATAACCCGACAATTAATGCGTTTGCTGGCCCCGGAGGTATAATTGGTATTAATAGTGGGATTATTCTTAATTCCGGAAGTGAAAGCGAGCTTGCAGGTGTTGTTGCACACGAAATTGCGCATGTAACCCAAAGACATCTTGCACGAACTTTCGAAGAAGCAAAAAAATTTAATCTCCCAACAGCTGCAGCAATGATTGGTGCATTAATTATCGCGACACAAGACCCAGCTGCGGGTCAGGCTGCAATTACTGGTATTGCCGGTTTTAATGTACAAAACCAAATAAACTTCACTCGTGAGAATGAAGAAGAAGCTGATAGAATTGGTATTAGTCTGTTGGCAAAATCAGGTTATGACCCTCGTGGTATGCCTTCGTTTTTTGAAAGATTACAAAAATTATCAAAATTTTCACAAAGTAATGCGCCTGATTTTTTTCGCACTCATCCTCTAACTACATCACGTATTGCGGATTCCCGTGCGAGAGCAGAATCTTTTTCTAAAAAAAGTTTTAAAAATTCCCATACCTATGAGCTTGTACGATATAAGTTACTAGTTAAGTCTCTTAAAATGCCAAAAGAAGCTATTTTATTTTTACGCGACCGACTTGAAAATAATGAGGGAAGTTTGGAAGAAAAATTACCTATAAGATACGGGCTAGCTTATGCCTATCTTGCAGATAGGGCATTTGCGCACGCAAATCAACAAATTAAACATCTATTAAAAAATAATAGCAATGATGTTGCCTACTTATTATTAGCAGCCAAACTTGAAACCGAACAATCAAAATATGATGATGCTTTTCATATTTATAAAAAAGCCTACGAACTGTTCCCAGATTATAAACCAGTAGTGATGGCTTATGGGCGCGCCTTGATGGATGTTGGTAGAGCAAAAGAAACACGTGATATTATGAAAAATTATGAGCGTCATCACTCACATGATTTAAATTCATATGCGTTACTCGGCCAAGCCGAAAGTGCGCTCGGCAATGAAATTGAAACTGCTATACTTCATGCTGAATATTATTATTTAGCAGGAGAAACTAAACTTGCAGTTGAAAAACTTAAATTTATAAAACAAAGATACAAAATGGATTACTATCAAGAACAACGTGTTACTGCTCGTCTGACAGAACTTGAGTACGAACTCGAATTAGAGGAAGACATCAAAATATAAAAGTATATATTCAATGTTACGCAGAAAATTTCTTAAAATTTTAACTTCAAGTATTGCGACATTCGCAACCGGATTTCTAATGCCAATCAAGGCATTAGCAGAATGGAATCAAGCGGCTTTTTCTGCAAAAAATTTTAATACTGCAATTAACGCCTATTTCCCGGATAAAAATGTTCATGAGTCAGACAAAATCGAGATAGGAGTTTATGATGAGGTTGAAAATGGCGCTGTTGTTCCAGTAAAAGTTGAAACCAGCTTAAAAAATGTAAAGACAATTACAATTTTTGCAGATAAAAATCCAAATCCCTTAATAGCTAATTTCAATTTATTACAAAATTCTATCCCTTTTGTTTCAACAAGAATTAAAGTAAGCGAACCTTCAAATATTATAGTTGTCATCAATTCTAATAATAAACTTCATATGACTAAAAAATTTATTATCGTTCATGAAAATGGGTGTGGTTAAAATGGCATCAACGATTAGACTAAAAACAAAAATAAGAAACGACATAACAACTGTTCGCGCGATAATACGTCACCCAATGGAGACTGGTTTTAGAATAAGTGATGAAACAGGAAAACTTATCCCAGAACACTACATTAAAAAAATATTAGTTAAACATAATAGTAATATTATTTTTTCGTGTGATTGGAGTCGTGCAGTTTCCAAAAACCCTTATCTTTCATTTATGTTTAAAAATTCAAAAATCGGAGATAAAATTGAAATTGCCTGGTTTGATACTAACGATAACAGTGACTCACTGGAAACCATAATACAATAATTATTCTTTTCTAAAAAAATTCTAATGCGCACTATAATTTATTTTAGTTTTTTTGTAATTTTGACATTTGTTATTGGAGCAATATTAGCCTATCCATTAAAATTATTTCTTGACCCGGTCTTTGATCTCACATTTCGTAGATATCTAAATTATGCAACTTTGATTGGCGGAGTCATAACCTGTTTTATTTATTTGAAAATAAATAATCTACTCTCATTTAATGCGTTTGGATTTGGTGGAAAATTTAACAAATTTTCGATAAATCTTTTCAATGGCTTCTTATTTGGATTAACTATTATGTTAATTATTGAAATTATCTTGTTTCTTCTGAAGATACATGAACTTGATCCTTATCGTGGTATCTGGATATTTTCTAATATCTCTTTTTTATATAAATCATTACTCGCCGCACTTTTGATCGCTCTAGTTGAAGAGTTAATTTTTCGGGGGGCTTTTTTCTCGGGTCTTTATAAAAATACGGGGGCTTTTATCGCTGTTCTATTTACAAGTCTTGTGTATGCTGCGGTTCACTTTGTGCGTTATCCAGATTTAATTATAGAAACAAATATTGGCTGGTTTACAGGCATTGAGATGATGCCAGATGCATTTCGTCGTTTTCAAGAATGGGCGATAGCAGATTATTTTCTAACGCTATTTATTTTTGGTGTGCTCTTAGGGCTATTACGTCTCAAACATAAAAATATTGCGGCATGCATTGGTGCTCATACTGGAGTTGTGATGTTGATTAAAATCGCAGATTACTTTACTAACCGGACAAATAATACTGAGTTTGATTATTTGGTAAGCCCATATAACTCAACTTTTGGATGGCTAAGTTTCTCAGTGATATTAATTTTTACATTTTTTTACTTTATAAAAATAAAAACTAAAGAATAATAAATAATAATTTAAAATTTAATCTTAATTGGGTAAGAATAATTTCTCACCATTTATTTTAAAATATTTTATTATGCTTTGTCCCTCTTCGCTTCTTATAAATTCAACATATTTTTTTGCTAAAATATAATCAACATGTGGGTGTTTTTCAGGCGAAACTATAATGACATGATAGGGGTTTTGAAGCTGATGATCATTTTCAAAAACAATACTAAGTGTTATTTTTTCCTTATAAGCAAGATAAGTTCCTCTATCAGATAATGTATAGGCCTGTTTATTGTCTGCGATAATTAATGTTTGCCCCATACCTTGTCCTACCGATAGATACCAATCTCCATTAGGTTTAAGATCTACCATCTCCCAAAGATATTTTTCTTTTTTATGAGTGCCAGAATCATCGCCGCGGGAAATAAACAAATTTTCTGTATCTGCCAATTTAAATAGGGCGTCTTTTATATTTTGTGTGTATTTTAAATTTGCAGGGTCAGTATTTGGTCCAA
>CESL01022948.1_pt1 | contig 13352 bp, 12 predicted proteins | sample 531221 | NCBI WGS metagenome assembly CESL01 (sample SAMEA2622197, study PRJEB7988) | marine metagenome | biome: marine biome (ENVO:00000447); feature: mesopelagic zone (ENVO:00000213) & marine oxygen minimum zone (ENVO:01000065); material: "saline water (ENVO:00002010), including plankton...
GGAAGACTACACTTTAAGTCCTGAGAATATGAAAAAAATGCGAGATAAAGGTATTGACTAATACCCCCAAAAAAATTGAAAAAATTTCAGAAAGTTTACCTATTATTCAACCAAGGTCTATAATATTATATTATGTTTGTACTTTATTAATTATTATTTTATTACAATGGAAGGTACAGTTAAATTTTTTAATGAGTCCAAAGGTTACGGATTCATAACCAACGACGACACAGGAAGAGACATCTTCGTTCACGTAACAGGGATCGACGGTGAGACTCTAAATGAGGGAGATAAAGTGGAGTACGTTGAGAAAGAAGGACGAAAAGGTCTTAATGCAGATCAGGTTCGTGTTATTGGATAGTGCATATAGATTAGATTATATATAGTATTCAAATGCCAAAGCCGCTCAGTGAGCGGCTTTTTTTATGCTATCTCGTATTTATTTATTTTACCCGATAATCGAAATTAAATGCGCTGTTGCGGATAGTTATCGGGATATCTCGTTTTAAAAATTCTTGTTTAGATTATATGCTTTGTAGACTTGCCCTGAAGATACTTACTTCACTAATTGCGATTTCACACCGCTAAGCATCGCTTCAGTTAAAGCCGCTATATCAAAATCATTAGACCATCCCCAATCTTCACGGGCTGCGCTATCATCTATCTTCGAAGGCCAGCTATCTGCAATATCCTGTCTAAAATCCGGATCATAAGAAATTTTAAATGCTGGGATATGCTTTTTAATTTCCTCAGCTAAAATTGCCGGTGTAAAGCTCATCGCTGCTAAATTATAAGATGATCTTATTTTAAGAGCTTCCGATGGAGCATTCATGATCGCTACTGTAGCTTTTATAGCATCTTCCATAAACATCATCGGTAAGGATGTTGAAGCATTAAGAAACGAGGTATATTCTCCTTGTTTAATAGCCTCATGAAAAATCTCTACGGCATAATCTGTAGTTCCCCCTCCCGGTAAAGTTTTATAACTAATTATACCTGGATAACGGATACTACGTACGTCTACTCCATACTTTCTATGGTAATAACTACACCAGCGCTCCCCGGTTTGTTTACTTATACCATAAACGGTAGTAGGTTCCATAACCGTAGTTTGTGGCGTATTTTCTTTTGGAGTTGAAGGACCAAATACCGCTATACTTGAAGGCCAAAATACTTTTTTAATCTTTTTATCTTTTGCCAAATTTAATACATGGAACAATGAATCCATATTTAAAGCCCAGGCTTTCATTGGTGCTTTCTCTCCAGTTGCACTTAACATTGCCGCCATTAAATACACCTCTTGAATCTGGTGCTTTTCCACCAAACCGGCAATTTGCTCATAATTCATTGCATTAGCAATCTCAAAAGGTCCGCTAGCCATAAGCTCTTCACTTCCTTCTCGAATATCACTGGCAATAATTGCATCATTACCATGAATCTCACGGAGTTTTAAGCTAAGTTCGGTTCCTATTTGGCCACTGGCGCCAATAATTAAGATTTTTGCAGGCATACGCTTAAAAATTTTGTGCAAATATATTTATTTATTGCGAATAAAATTTGCTAAATCGTTTAATCTAACCCGATAATTATGTTATTTTTAAGAATGAAGAAAATATATGGCTTTAGTATTTTAATCGTTTACATTTGTAAAATCAAAATTTGATAATGAAGCGAGCAATTTTCGGAATACTATTGATGATTTTGGGCTCCTGCGTTCAGGATTCGGAAAAAGGAAAACCTGAAACTAAACCGCGGGACACCCCAGCTTTTACTCAAAAATTTGCTATAGAAACATCTATTTTACCTTTAGAAGCCTCCGCAAGAAAGCATGCCTCCAAATGGGCCGCTTACATTGTTTTGAATGAGGAGGTGAAACAGCTTCAAAACACATCGGTAAATTATTTAATCGATAATTCTTCTGCATGGGCTCAACTTATGGAAACATTACAAGCTACGCTACCGGATTCTTTAGCATCCAAGCCCGTAAACTCAAGATTAAGGGTACTTACTACAAAAGCTAAAATCCTGGAACAAAAATCCCATTTGCAAAGCATAAAACCGCAAGAGGTAAAAGAAATTGGAATAGAAATCCCTATGGATTTTAATAACCTTAATATTCAGCTTAACGAATTATTTATTGAAAGTATTGAAGATTTCGAGGCCGAATTAGATCGCCTGGTGGAAGAAAACCGCTTAAGACAGCAACAAAAAAGAGATAGCCTGGAAGCCACAACTCAAAATTAAATACTAGAGATTTATCGTATATTCCGCGAAAATACATCTCATGAAAAAACAACTAATCACTCTTATCTTATGCTATGTAGGTTGTGCAGGTTTTTCCCAAACAATGCCCTACCAATCCAACGCGAAACAAGCGAAAACAGAAATTTCTGATGTGATCGATCACTGGCATCAAGCTGCCGCCGAAGCAAATTTTAAAAATTATTTTCATCTAATGACTAAGGATGCCGTTTTTATTGGCACCGACGCTACTGAAAATTGGCAAATAGAAGAATTTAAAGCCTATGCCAAACCCCATTTTGAGAAAGGCAAAGCATGGGATTTCACTTCAGTACAAAGAAATATTTATCTGGCCAATACAAAGGGAATTGCCTGGTTTGACGAATTACTTGATACCCACATGGGCATTTGTAGAGGTTCTGGTGTAATGCAATATATCGATGGCAACTGGAAGATTGCCCACTATGTACTTTCTATTGAAATTCCAAATGAAAATATTGAAGAGATCACAAAGATCAAAAAAGACTTTGACACGAGAATCTTGCAGGCTTTAAAAACAAAAAACTAGGTTCTTTGTATTTTGTAACAAAAAATTCAAAAATGCGTCTGTTTTATTACATTAGCAAGGATTTTACAAACACACAAACATTAAATGAAAAAAATAACAAATGCAGTATGCTTGTCCCTATTAGGTGCCACTATAATTGGTTGTAAAGACGGGGAAAAGTCTACAAACACAGAAAAAGAAGAAATTCACGGGATCAATGTAGCCTATATGGATACTACAACAACACCCAAAAATGATTTTTTTCGCTATGTGAATGGTGCGTGGCTTGATGCTAAAGAAATTCCCAGTGACCAGACTACCTGGGGCAGTTTCATGGAACTTCGTGAAACTACAGATGATGATGCCTTAGCATTATTAAATCAAGCTTCTAACAACGAGAACCTGGATGCAAACAGCGATCAGGCTAAAGCGGTAAATCTATACAAAACCATTATGGATACCGTGGCTCGCAACGAGCAAGGCGTTGCGCCAGTATTACCCTATTTAGAAAAAGTAAATAAAATTTCGAATAAAGAAGATTTACAGACTTACTTAACAGAAATGTCTAAGTACGGCGGTGGTGGTTTCTTCTCTTTTGGGGTTAGTGCAGATGCTAAAAACAGTAACCAGAATGCAGCTTACCTTTACCCAGGCAGCCTGGGACTGCCAGATCGCGATTATTATATTGCAGACGACTCAGATTCTAAAGAGAAAAAAGCAAAGTACGAAGAACATATTGCCCGTATGATGCAGTTTCTAGATTACTCTAAAGAAGATGCTAAAGAATTCGCAAAAACAGTAGTCGAATTTGAGACCAAACTTGCTAAACCAAGATTGGATAAAGTAGAGCGTCGTGACGCACGTAAAACTTATAATCCAATGAGCGTGGCGGCTCTTCAAGAAATGGTACCGGCAATAGACTGGAATACTTATTTTGAAGAAATTGGCGCAGGCAAATTAGACACTATTATTGTTTCTCAGCCAGCCTATATGAAAGCCATGCAAGATCTTCTGGCACAAAATGATGTGGATATCTGGAAGAAGTATCTAACATGGACAGCATTTGATGCCGCTGCCGGAATGTTGTCTACAGATATCGAAACAGCCAACTGGGATTTTTACAGCAAAACTTTAAGAGGTGCTAAAGAACAACGCCCCAGAGACGAAAGAGCTTTAAGTACTGTAAATGGTACAGTAGGGGAAGCTTTAGGAAAACTATATGTAGAAAAACACTTCCCTCCAGAGGCTAAAGAAAAAGCTCAGGAAATGATCGCTAATGTAATTAAGGCTTACGAAAAGCGTATTAACAACCTCAGCTGGATGAGTGAAGACACCAAGAAAAAAGCGATTGAAAAACTAAATACCACCACTATTAAAGTAGGCTATCCAGACGAATGGGAAGATTATGGTGATTTAGAAATCTTAGGATCTAAAGATGGTTCTTATTTTCAAAACGTGATGAACGCCCGTAAATGGAGTACCGCTAAAAACATTGCAAAACTAGGAGAACCTGTAGATAAATCGGAGTGGTTTATGTCGCCACAAACCGTTAACGCTTATTACAATCCAAGTTACAACGAGATTGTATTCCCTGCGGCTATTTTACAACCACCTTTTTATGATTACAAAGCAGATGCCGCTGTAAATTACGGGGGAATTGGTGCCGTAATTGGTCATGAGATTTCTCATGGGTTTGATGATAGCGGTGCTCGCTTTGATGCTGAAGGAAACCTGAATAACTGGTGGACCGATGAAGATCTTTCGCAGTTTGAAGGTCTTGGGAAAGATCTTGCCGACCAGTACAGTGCTATCGAAGTTTTGGACAGTACCTTTATTAATGGTGAATTTACACTAGGTGAAAATATCGGTGACCTTGGTGGGGTTAACGCTGCTTATGATGGTTTACAAATGCATCTGAAAGAACATGGTGATCCGGGAAAAATTGACGGATTTACACCAGAGCAACGTTTTTTCCTTTCCTGGGCAACCGTTTGGCGTACTAAAATGCGTGACGAAGCTTTAAAAAGCAGAATTAAAACAGATCCCCATTCTCCTGGAATGTATAGAGCTTATGTACCTTTGCAAAATATCGATGCATTTTATGAAGCTTTTGATATTAAAGAAGGAGATTCGATGTATGTTGCACCTGATGATCGCGTAAAAATCTGGTAAAATTTTTAAATCTATATTCAAAGCCTGGAGATATCTTCAGGCTTTTTTTATTTAAATTGTTTAATTTCACAATCTAATATTTAAAACCCTATGAAACGTTTATTTTTAGCTCTTTCCAGTCTGTTACTTTTATTTTCATGCACTAATGATGCAGAGGATTTTGATTGGCTTATTGGAGAATGGAAACGTGTAAATGCCGAAGAAGACTTTAAAACTTACGAAATATGGAAAAAAGATAAAAACTATTATTCGGGATTGGGCTATACGATGTTAGATGACGACACCATTTTTAAAGAAAATCTAAAACTGTTTAAAGAAAATGATGAATGGACACTACAGGTGACCGGCGTGAACGAAGCTCCTACTCCCTTTGTCCTTTCCGACTTAAAACCTGAATATTTTATAGCTGAAAATGACACGAATGAATTTCCAAAGAAAATCATTTATAAACTCCAAAATGATACCCTAAAAGCTAATGTTTCAACCACCGAATTTGATGTGGATTTTGAGTTTGTAGAAATTCAGAAATAGTAAAAAGCATCCTCTATAAGTTCGATCCGGGTTCCTGCAGCATTTTTGATAATTGCCACGATATCAAATCGAATTTCAGCATCCAGATCCTTTACCTCAGCATAATGATTCATCGCTAAAACCAAACGCTGAATTTGTCCGGTTTTTACAAAATCTTGAGGATTTCCAAAATGCGAAGTACTTCTGGTTTTTACCTCAACACCTACTAGAACTTTATCTTTAAAAGCTATTACATCAACTTCAGCTTTCTGAAATCGATAATTTTTCTCAAGAATTTTATAGCCGTTATCTTTTAAAAAAGCAATGGCCAGCCCCTCCCCCTTTTTCCCAAGTTCATTATGATCAGCCATAGTTTTAAAATTTTCTAAAGATAATGCTACTTCAAGAATACATATAACCAGGCATTATTTCCTCCTGATAAGAAAATCTAAGATAATTAAAGCTTCTGTATCTTAATCACGGTACATGATTGTGGAAACTTTTAAATTTAAGGCTTTAATCTCCTCAGGAGAAGCATCGATCATTCGGTCTCCATAAAATTTATCGGCAATTCTACCTTCAGGATTTAAAAACACCCGGATATTTGAATCTTCTAATTTTCCGCCGTTCCAATCTACAGCGCCACTATAATCCCAACCAAATCCGTAGAATTTAACCTCTTTTCCGTTTATTTTAGAAAGCTCATCATAAGTGGTTCCTATTTTAATTCCTGTCGCAGAACTCCATTTTCCGTTTTCAGAATAATTAATATCAAAAATAGATGTTTTAGCATCATCTTTCCAGGTAATTAAAATTTCATCTTTAGTCCCAGGATATAATATGGTATAAGGCCGCTCTACAGTCCCTTCTTCCATCATATCGTTACCATTTTCTGGATCGGCATCGCTGTACATTCCTAAAATCTGCTCGTAGTTTTTATGCTGAAGGGATTCTATGGTATACTTATCGCTATTGATAGCTTTTTTACTTCCGCCACAAGCCACAACACTTATGACTACGAATAATAAAAGTATTTTTTTCATTTTTGGTTAGTTTTTACTGAAATTTAGTCTCCAGAAGACGATTTAAATTGCACAGATTGGTTATAAAAAAAGTAAAATAATTACATTGGCAATCGGCCGATCTTTTGAATTACTAAATTAGAAACAAATTGAAGGAGTACATGGTGTTTTGCAAGAATTTAACGCGTATTATAACGCAGTTGCTTACCTTTACGCCCTAAAATTCATCCTTACAAAAATGAAGGTGAGTTTTACAAAAAAATATCCCATAAAATTGGGAAGATGAATCAAATCCCGGGAGAACCGGGTAAACTACCTCAGGGCAAACCATGAGGTAGTTATTAAAAAATTAATTTTTATTTCGAGTTATCCCAATAACCAAAGGGACCGGAATATTTAATCTCGATTATCGAGTAAAAGTTAAAACAGAAAATGAGTAACACGCCAAAAAGATATACAATTACGGCAGCTTTGCCTTACACTAATGGGCCAATACATATTGGGCATCTATCGGGAGTTTACGTTCCGGCAGATATCTATTCCCGATTTTTAAGAATGCAAGGGCACGATGTAGCTTTTGTTTGCGGTAGCGACGAGCATGGAGTACCTATTACTATTAAGGCAAAAAAAGAAGGAGTTACTCCGCAGGATATCGTAGATAAGTATGACGGGATTATTAAGGATTCCTTTAATAACTTCGGAATTTCTTTTGATAACTACTCAAGAACATCTGCTGAAATTCATCATAAAACCGCTTCAGCATTCTTTAAAAAACTGTACGATGATGGGAAGTTTATTGAAGAAACTACCGAGCAACTTTATGATGCTGAGGCAAAGCAATTTCTTGCCGATCGTTTTGTAACCGGCACCTGCCCTAAATGTGGTAACGAAGAAGCTTATGGCGACCAGTGTGAAAGCTGCGGAACGTCGCTAAACGCAACAGATCTTATCAATCCAAAATCGGCAATTACAGGTGCTACGCCAACATTAAAAGAGACCAAACATTGGTTTTTACCCTTAGACCAATATGAAAGCTGGCTAAAAGAATGGATCCTTGAAGGACATAAATCTGATTGGAAACCCAATGTATACGGACAGGTAAAATCCTGGATCGATGATGGTTTACGTGCCCGAGCAGTCACCCGGGATCTGGATTGGGGTATCCCTGTACCAGTTGAAGGCGGCGAAGGAAAAGTATTGTACGTTTGGTTTGACGCACCTATTGGTTATATCTCTTCAACCAAAGAATGGGCTGCACGCGAAGGAAAAGACTGGGAGCCTTATTGGAAAGATCAAGATACCAAAATGGTTCATTTTATAGGAAAAGATAATATCGTTTTTCATTGTATCATCTTTCCAGTGATGCTTAAAGCACATGGCGATTATATTTTACCAGAAAACGTACCGGCTAACGAGTTTTTAAATCTAGAAGGTAAAAAATTATCGACTTCTAAAAACTGGGCTGTTTGGTTACATGAATATCTGGAAGATTTCCCTGGCCAGCAGGATGTATTGCGCTATGCATTAACCGCTAACGCGCCAGAAACAAAAGATAATGATTTTACCTGGAAAGATTTTCAGGCTAGAAATAACAATGAACTGGTAGCTATTTTTGGTAACTTTATTAATCGTGTAGTCGTTTTAACTAATAAATACTATAATGGTGAAGTTCCTACTCCGGCAGAATATTCTAAAGTAGACGAAGAAACTATCGCAGCTTTAAAAGCCTATCCTGCAGTAATCGCCAGCTCTATTGAAAAATACCGATTTAGAGAAGCTCAGGCTGAGTTAATGAATCTTGCCCGCCTAGGAAACAAGTATTTAGCTGACGAAGAACCATGGAAACTGGTAAAAACCGATGAAGAACGCACTAAAACCATTATGTATGTAGCACTACAAATCGCATCGGCACTGGCAACGCTTAGTGAACCATTTTTACCATTTACCTCTAATAAACTGAAAGAGATTTTAAAATTCAGTGCTGAAGAAAGGAATCTTAACGAAGGAGAACTTTCGCAGTGGAATAAAATCACCACTCGAGAAGCACTCCTGCCTTCTGGTCATATAATTGGCAAAGCTGAATTACTTTTCGCTAAAATTGAAGATGAAAAGATTGAAGTACAGCTACAAAAATTAGAAGCCTCTAAAGTGGCTAATGCTAAAGCAAGTGAAAGCGTAGAACCTCAAAAAGATACGGCTACCTTTGAAGATTTTACTAAAATGGATCTTCGAGTAGGAACCATTCTTGAAGCCAGCAAAATGCCTAAAACCAAAAAACTAATGGTTTTAAAAGTAGAGACCGGCTTAGACAAAAGAACTATTGTTTCTGGTATTGCAGAACATTTTAAAGCGGAAGAATTAATTGGTAAAAAGGTGACCGTTTTAGCGAATCTTGCCCCAAGGAAATTACGAGGTGTAGAAAGTGAAGGAATGATCTTACTTACTGAAAATGCTGAAGGCAAACTGGTTTTTGTAAACCCAGATGAAGATGGCGTAATAAATGGAGCGACAATAAATTAATGATATAGAGCGATAGCGCCTAACAGGCAACGCCAAGGATATGGGAAAAACTGCTTATTTTTATAAGGTTGCCCAACGCAATATTAAAGCAGATGCTAAAAACGTAAAAGTTTTACTCTACTCATTGATTATTGGCATTATTGCAGGTCTACTATCCTCTGCCTTTAGAATATGTATCTCTAAAATTGAGAATCTTAGAGAAAAACTGTATGGAAATTTCGATTTTTCTTTATCGCCAATTTTAGAAGGCATAGGACTAATTTTATTAATAATCGGGGCTATTCAAATAGCCCTTTTTTTAGTTAAAAAATTTGCCCCCGAAGCTGGCGGAAGCGGTATTCAGGAAATAGAGGGTGCTTTAGATGAAGTTAGGCCTACCCGCTGGAAACGAGTATTACCTGTAAAATTTATAGCCTCTATTTTCTCTTTGGGTAGTGGCATGCTTCTGGGAAGAGAAGGACCTACTGTACAAATTGGAGCCAATGTAGGTAAAATGGTAAAAGAGCTCTTTAAACAGGAAGACGAACAAAACAATCCTCTTTTATCGGCAGGAGCGGCAGCAGGACTTGCAGGGGCTTTTAACGCTCCACTTTCAGGAATTGTTTTTGTTATTGAAGAAATGCACGGTCATTTTAAGTTCAATTTTTATTCAGTTGCAGCTATAATGATTGGATCAGGAACGTCAGATCTTATCGCCCGTTATTTAATCGGTGAAGATACAGCACTTTCTATTAAAATATTCAGCTCACCAGACATCAGTGAGATTTGGTTTTTTGGTTTGTTAGGACTCCTATTTAGTTTTATAGGATATCTATTTAATAGTGCTTTATTAAAATCACTGGATCTTTTCGGTAAACTTAAAAACCCCATTTTAGTGTTTAGTATAGGTCTGGGAATTATAATCGCCATACTTAGTATTTACTTCCCGGATATGACGGGCGCAGGCTACAATACTATTAAAGATGTATTGGGGCATTCTTTTACCATATGGGTGCTCATAGTTATGTTCGTGGGTCGATTTATCCTTTCTATTTTAAGTTATAGCTCTGGAGTTCCCGGTGGTATTTTTGCACCCCTATTAAGTTTAGGAGCTATTTTAGGAATGATATTCGGATATACCATTCAGCATTTTAATCCGCATTTAGTAAATGAAACGGGAGTATATGCTGTAGCCGGTATGGCGGCAATATTTGCTTCTACCGTTAGGGCTCCGCTTACCGGAATCATGCTGGCCATAGAAATCACTTCAAATTATGAGCTTACACTTCCGTTGATAATTACAACAGTAACTGCTTCGGTCTTTACCGCATTTTTAGGAAATAAACCAATTTATACTTCTTTGCTGGAAAGAACAATACGTCATGCCAAACAAACGAAAGCTCAAATAGAGCAATCATGATCCTTTTAATTTTAAGGGGAAGTTCATAAGAAAACCTTAGAAATATTTACTAGACAAACCGGATGAAATGTTCAACTCCCGTACTAGATGAAATAAAAAATAATGCCCTGCCAAGTTTAGCTTTAATAGGAATTTTAACTTGAAATAATATATTTGCAGCTTTTAATTTTTAATAGCTTTAAACGTGAAAAAATTTTACACTCTCTCTATTTTAATTTATTTTAGTTTTAATGTCCAAGGTCAAAACAGATATTTCGACCTTCCAAATGAACTAAAAGACAATAAGCGTTCTATTTAAGCGATTTTTACCATAACAAATGATGAAAATGGGAACTTAACCCTTTTTATAGATGATAACAAAACGTTTAATGCCTACATCTACAATAAAGAAGTAAAACAGGTAAAACAACTTAAATCTGATGGTTTACCGAATAAATATGATAACATAATAGGTTACGTTCAGAACGGAGAGGTAACCACATTGTTTCTACAGCATAGAAATAAAAGAAAATATGGAGCCATACAGTTTGATTTTTCAACCAGACAAACCAAAGAAATTGAGTTCGATTTCAAACTCAAAAAAGAAGCCTATATAGAAGCTTTAAGTAAAGACAATAAGCTGTATTTATTGACACTTGAAAAAAATTCATCGAACCTAAATATTTACACTTTTAATGACCTAAAACAATCAAAGAATAAAATAAATCTAGATTTTGAATATAGAATCAAGGATATTCACTCAAAAGATCTTCATGAGATGCTATTGAGTCCCAATGGGATGAGTTCAAGTATAGAGGTTGAAAAAATTGATAATCAAGTCCCTATTAGTATAGAAATGGCCAGTGCAACTAATAAATTGTATAAAACTTTAAATGGCTTCGATCTTAGCCTGGATAAAAGTATTTTTGAAACCTTTATTATCTCTGTAAATCTAAAAAATTATACTGCCGAAATTAAACAGTTTGAGAAACCAAAATATAGCTCACTTGATGATTATCACAGTAATTCTTTTCTATTAGATGATAATATTTATCAGGTAGTAGCGAATTCTAATGAATTATATTTTGAAGTAAAAAATAGAAACTCTAATGAGGTTCTTAAAAACATATTTCTAACTAAGGATGAAGAGATTAATTTTAAGAACACCCCGATTATTCAGGATAAAGAAGGAGATTGGTTTGCTCCGCATCGTGAACTGGAAAAAAACGTCTAAATTTTTAAGAAAAATTGATAATGAGAATATAGGCGTTTCAGCTTTTAAAAATGATAATAAAATATCATAACCATAGGAAGTTATATAGAAATAGCAGGAGGAGGTGCGCCTATGATGATGGGAATGCCAGGAATGGGTGGTATGCCGGGAACGCCAATGTATATCTCAGGTAATTTTAGTTTATACGCCGGTGCTTACTTTTCATATACCAGAGGAAAATCTGTTCGCATAAAATGTTTGTTTGACCAAAATTTTGAACATATCGACGGGCCCGTTGAAGAAAATGTCTTCGATAAAATTAAGAAATTCACAGAAAAACTTAAAAATAACGATACCGCAGAGAATGTGTTTAAATGGAATGATCATGTTTACTATGGCTATTATTATAAAAACAATGATTATTATAGAATAAGAGAGTTCTAAAAATATCAAATCTACCGGCTAAAGAAGTTCTTTAGGCGGATTTTTAATCAAGCTATGCTCAAAATTGCCTTCCACCCTATTTACAAACATCCTTTACCAGAAGGGCATCGTTTTCCCATGGAGAAATACGATTTGCTGCCTAAACAGCTTTTACATGAGGGTACTTGTGAACAACAACATTTTTTTGAGCCAAAACCAGCAGATCTGGAAGACATTCTTGCGGTGCATACCAAAGAATATGTCGAAAATTTAACGAACCTTACGCTGGATCGAAGAGCGATTAGAAAAACCGGATTTCCACTTTCTCAGGAACTGGTAGATCGTGAAATCATTATCGCCGGAGGTACTCTTGAAGGCTGTCATTATGCTCTAGAAAATGGAATTTCAATGAATATTGCCGGTGGTACGCATCACGCTTACAGCGACCATGGCGAAGCCTTTTGCCTGTTGCACGATCAGGCAATTGCGGCAAGATATCTTCAGAAGAAAAAATTAGCTGAAAAAATACTGATTATCGATCTTGATGTCCATCAGGGAAATGGTACGGCTGAAATTTTTCAGAATGATGATTCGGTTTTTACCTTTTCGATGCATGGTAAAGGAAACTACCCTTTTAGAAAAGAAATTTCAGACCTGGATATCGAAGTTCCCGATGGCTCTAAAGATGAGTATTACCTAGAAACTTTAAAAGAAATACTACCCGATCTTATTGAAAAAGTACAACCAGATTTTATTTTTTATCTGTGCGGAGTAGATATTCTGGAAACCGATAAACTTGGCCGACTTGCCTGTAGCATTGAGGGGTGCAAAGAACGTGATCGTTTTGTATTGCAAACCTGTCACGATCTTAAAATACCGGTACAATGTAGCATGGGTGGAGGCTATTCTCCTGAAATAAAAATAATCATCGAGGCTCACGCCAATACCTATCGTTTGGCGCAAAATATCTATTTCTAGCTTGCTTTCAATTTCTTCATAAATTTAGCGAACTCCGCATCTAAATTCTCCCGGTAAAAGAAAAGATGCTTTTTATTATTCAGTAGTACTTCGCTAGAAAACGCAAACCTAAGGCAAACTCCGTTCCTGCATTCTCGATTTGCAACAGCAAAAATATTTATACACCTCACAACACAGGATAGCTGATTTATAATTAAAAATCAATTTTTTTAAAATATATAAATTTTATTTACTAAATTTTGATTATTTATTTAACATAATGCGATTTTGAATAACAAAAAACCTAAAAAATACTGGCGCAAAAACATCAAATATCTAGTTATACTTTTAAGCATATGGTTTATGGTA
>CESL01031447.1_pt1 | contig 13283 bp, 11 predicted proteins | sample 531221 | NCBI WGS metagenome assembly CESL01 (sample SAMEA2622197, study PRJEB7988) | marine metagenome | biome: marine biome (ENVO:00000447); feature: mesopelagic zone (ENVO:00000213) & marine oxygen minimum zone (ENVO:01000065); material: "saline water (ENVO:00002010), including plankton...
ACTTATGAAAAATTAGGAATCCCATTGGATGAACAGAAAATGTTAGCGGGCGTCGCGGTTGACGCAGTTTTTGATAGTGTTTCTGTTGCAACAACGTTTAAACAAAAATTGGCTGATGCAGGTGTAATCTTTTGTTCGTTCTCTGAGGCTGTTAAAGAACATCCTGATCTGGTGAAAAGTTATTTAGGTTCAGTTGTGCCAGCTGCTGATAATTTCTTTGCTGCATTGAATTCAGCAGTTTTCACAGATGGTTCCTTTTGTTATATCCCGAAAGGTGTGCGTTGTCCGATGGAATTATCAACCTACTTCAGAATAAACGCTTCTAACACTGGGCAATTTGAACGTACGTTAATTATTGCCGATGAAGAAAGCCACGTGAGTTATCTAGAAGGGTGTACTGCACCGATGAGAGATGAAAATCAATTGCATGCGGCTGTTGTTGAATTAGTTGCTTTGAAAGATGCAGAAATCAAATACTCCACTGTACAAAACTGGTACCCAGGCGATGAAAATGGTGTTGGTGGTATATATAACTTTGTAACCAAACGTGGTGACTGCAGAGGCGATAACTCAAAAATTTCATGGACACAAGTTGAAACGGGTTCAGCGATTACCTGGAAATATCCAAGCTGTCTTTTAAAGGGCAACAACTCAATTGGTGAATTCTACTCAGTTGCGGTAACTAATAATTACCAACAAGCCGACACTGGAACCAAAATGATTCATATTGGTAATAATACAAGTAGCACAATTATTTCAAAGGGTATTTCGGCAAGACATGCTCAAAATGCATATCGAGGATTGGTCAAAATTAGTAAGAATGCTAATGGCGCAAGAAATTATTCCCAATGCGACTCTTTATTGATGGGTGATCAGTGTGGTGCCCATACCTTCCCTTATATTGAGGCAAAAAACTCAACAGCACAGGTTGAGCATGAAGCTACAACATCAAAAATAAGTGATGACCAATTGTTTTATTGTCTGCAACGCGGTATTTCAGAAGAGGATGCGATTAATATGATTGTTAATGGTTTTTGTAAGGAAGTATTTAAAGAATTACCGATGGAATTTGCTGTTGAAGCACAAAAATTATTAGGCATTACCCTTGAGGGAGCCGTTGGTTAAAAACATTACTTAGGTAAAAAATAATAATGCTACATATAAAAGATTTATACGCCGCCGTTGATAATAAAAAAATACTCGAGGGGTTAAACCTAAGTGTTAATGTGGGTGAAGTACATGCGATTATGGGCCCAAATGGTTCTGGGAAAAGTACACTCGCAAATATTTTAGCTGGCAAAGAAGGTTACAACGTCACACAAGGTAGCGTTTCATATGAAAATGAAAATTTACTCGAACTGTCGCCAGAGGAACGTGCGCGTAAAGGTGTGTTTCTTGCTTTTCAATACCCCGTAGAAATTCCAGGCGTTAATAATATTTATTTATTAAAAGCTGCTTTAAATGCAATTCGGAAACATCGAGGGGAACCTGAATTGGACGCAATGGAATTCATGAATTTAGTTAAAGAAAAAACGAAGCTAGTTCAAATGAATGAAGATTTACTGAGCCGATCAGTTAATGAGGGTTTCTCTGGTGGTGAGAAAAAACGTAATGAGATCTTTCAAATGGCGATACTCGAACCAAAACTCGCAATCCTTGACGAGACCGACTCGGGTCTTGATATTGATGCATTAAAAATTGTGGCCGAGGGAGTTAATAGCTTAATAAATGAAAATCGTGCTTTCATTCTTGTAACACATTACCAACGTTTACTTAATTATATAAAACCAGATCATGTTCATGTCTTAAATAAAGGAAAAATTATTAAATCGGGTGGCCCTGAGCTTGCGTTAAAACTTGAAGAAAAAGGTTACGACTGGATTAACTAAAAAAAACATGAGTGAGACTATCCAACATTACCTTGCTGATTTTAAGCAACTTCAAAATATTAAAAAAGATGATTGGTTTTCTAAACAACGTCAATCAGCATTTAATATTTTTCAAGAATCTGGCTTCCCAAACACAAGACAAGAGAATTGGAAATACACAGATGTGAAACCTATTGCCAAAAACTTATTTTCTAATATAGCCAACAGTAATGTAGTGATAAATGATGATGAAATCGATGCTATTCTTTTTAAAGACCTTGAGTGTATAGAGCTTGTTTTCGTTAATGGCACTTATTCTGAAAAATACTCGAATATTAAAGATTTACCCGGCAACCCAACCATAAAAAATATGGCGAATGCATTACTGAGCGATAAAGATTTTTTAGAAAAACATCTGACACAATATGTAAATAATGACTCAAATTCTTTTACGGCACTTAATACTGCATTTATCCAAGATGGGGTATATATCAATATTCCACCTAATCTAGTTTTAGAAAAACCTATCAATATTACTTATGTGTCAAAGAATAACTCTAATATTTTTGCGACACATCCAAGAAATCTAATTTTGATAGGTGAAAATTCAAAAGCGACAATAATTGAGAACTACATTGGTGTTGATAATACAAATTATTTTACAAATGCTGTCACTGAAACATCATTATCACAAGGCGCTTCACTAGAACACTACAAGATACAACAAGAAAGTTCTAATGCATTTCATATTGGTAATATGAACACATCTCAAAATAAAGATAGTCGATTTGAGTCTCATTCAATATCAATCGGTGGTGCTCTGGTTCGTAATGATATTAATGCCCAACTAAACGAGGAAGGCGCAGAAATCATTATGAATGGTCTGTATATAACAGACGGCACTCAACATATTGATAATCACACTCGTGTTGATCATTTAAAACCACATACACAAAGTAATCAGAATTACCGTGGAGTATTAAACGGTAAAAGTCGCGGTGTATTCAATGGAAAAGTAGTCGTTCATCCTCAAGCACAAAAAATTGAAGCATATCAAAATAATGCTAATCTCTTATTATCTGATGATTCTGAGATTGATACAAAACCCGAACTCGAAATTTATGCTGATGATGTGAAATGTAATCACGGAGCAACGGTTGGACAACTTGATAAAGATATGTTGTTTTATCTTCGTTCACGTGCTGTTGATGAGGAAACTGCTCGAAGTCTCTTAACCTATGCTTTCGCCGATGAAATCATTAGTAATATCAATTTTCAACCAATTAAAAATAAACTTGAGCATTTAATTATTGGTCGATTACCAGATTCATCGCTTATACGAGAGTACATCCAATGAATAAAAGAAGTAACATGGCGCAACTAAAAAATCAGTCTGTGGAATTTGATGTAGAAAAAGTCCGAAAAGATTTTCCAATATTACACCAAATGATCAATGGAAAACCTCTTATATATCTTGATAATGCCGCAACATCACAAAAACCAAAAAATGTCATAGATGCAGTAGAAACATATTATCGTGAATATAATTCTAATATACATCGTGGAGTACATACGCTAAGTGAAAATGCTACTGAAACCTACGAATCGTCACGATTAAAAATCAAAAACTTTATTAATGCTAATTCAACTAAAGAAATCGTTTTTGTTCGTGGCGCAACTGAAGCAATTAATTTAGTTGCTCAGAGTTTGGGCCGTGATTCCTTAAATGAAAATGATGAGATTATTATCACAGAACTCGAACACCATTCAAATATCGTTCCTTGGCAACTACTTAGTCAACAAACTGGAGCAAAGTTAAAATTCATTCCGATAAATAATAAAGGAGAATTAATAGAGGAAGAATATAAAAAACTTTTAAACAAAAAAACTCGTATTGTTGCTGTTGGTCATATATCAAATGCACTGGGTACAATTAACCCAATTGAAACTATTATTACTATGGCGCATGAGTATGACGCAAAAGTCTTAATTGATGGCGCGCAAGCAGCGCCGCATACACTCATTGATGTTAAAAAACTGGACTGTGATTTCTATGTTTTTTCTGGGCATAAACTATTTGGTCCTACCGGAGTTGGTGTGCTTTATGGGAAAAAAGACTTATTAGAGAAAATGCCTCCCTATCAGGGTGGTGGAGACATGATTAAAATGGTTTCCATGAAAGAAACACAATATAACGACTTACCTTATAAATTCGAAGCTGGAACACCCAATATTGCTGGCGTTATAGGGCTTGGAGCTGCGATTGATTATGTCAACAAAATTGGCCTTGAAAACATTTCAACATATGAAAATGAATTGCTCAATTATGCAAATCAACAAGCGTCTGAAATTACAGGATTAAAATTTATTGGAACAGCAAGGCAAAAAGCAAGCATTTTGTCTTTCACTCTAGATGGCATTCATCCGCATGATGTAGGAACGATACTTAATAGCGAAGGCATTGCTATACGAACGGGACATCATTGTGCAATGCCAGTAATGGAATATTTCAAAATACCGGCAACAAGTAGAGCCTCATTTACATTTTATAACACACATGAAGAAATTGATGCATTAATTAAAGCCATTGAGAAATGCAAAAAGGTTTTTAACTAATGTTTGATATTAAAGATCTCTATCAGGAAATTATTGTTGACCATAATCGTAGTCCTCGTAATTTCGGAGTTATCACTGATGCAAACAAAACAGCGGAAGGTTTCAATCCGCTTTGTGGAGATAAGCTCAAATTGTATATAAAAATGGATGGGCAAAATATTAGTGACATTGCCTTTGATGGAACAGGTTGTGCTATTTCAGTTGCATCCGCTTCGCTAATGACAGATGCAATGAAAGGGAAATCTATTGATGAAGCTGAGGCTCTTTTTAATGACTTCCATGCTCTAATAACAACAGAAAATAAATTTGATAGCGAGCATTTAGGTAAATTGGCTGTGTTAGCAGGGGTAAAGGACTTCCCGGGAAGAGTTAAATGTGCCTCACTATGTTGGCATACATTACATTCAGCGATAAAAGATGATGATAAACCGGTAAGCACAGAATAGGAAAATCGATATGGATGAAAATAAACCAATAATATTGAATCGTGATTGTGATGCTATTTTAATCCCAGTCGGAACCCCGCTTAACTTGTCTGAAGGAACTGCCGTATTAGTAACGCAAGCACTTGGGGGAAGTTATACCGTTAATGTCAATGGCAATCTTGCTCGCATAGATGCAAAAAATGCAGATGCGCTCGGTTTTGATGTTGAAAATAGTACTGTCACGGATACGAAAAAAGAGATTACTGGTGATGGAACTGTTAACGAGCAATCAGTTTGGGATCAATTAAAGACCTGTTATGACCCAGAGATACCAATCAACATCGTTGAATTAGGCCTTATTTACCAATGTGATATTACCCCATTAGGCGCTGATGGCAACCAAATCGATATAACAATGACACTTACCTCTCCTGGCTGTGGAATGGGTGATTATCTTGCTGATGATATACGCTCAAAAATATTAGCCCTGCCAAATGTGGCAAAAGTTAATGTCGACGTTACTTTTGAACCTCCCTGGAGCTATGACATGATGTCAGAAGCAGCGAAACTTGAAACAGGAATGTTCTAAACGGTCCATTAATCAAAAAAAATAGTTCTGCTGATAATTTCACCTGAAGCAATCGAAGTCGTATAATTCTCTTGCGACTAACGAGATAGAGCCGAGTTTGGAGATTATACATGGCACTTGAAAGAACATTGGCAATAATCAAACCGGATGCTGTTGCCAAGAATTTTATTGGGGAAATATTGGCCCAAATAGAAGAAAATGGCCTCCATATTATCGCTAGTAAAATGACGCATCTATCAAAAGAAGAGATGGAGGAGTTTTACAGCGAACATTCAAAACGCCCTTTTTATAATTCCTTAGTCAAATATATGAGTTCAGGACCGGTTATGGTTCAGGTATTTGAAGGTGAAAATGCTATAGAGGCTCTCCGTAATATTATGGGGGCAACAAAACCAATTGAGGCAAAAAAAGGAACAATACGAAATCTATATGCTAATCATGAACCCGTGAATGGAACATACGAAAATGCTATACACGGCTCAGACAGTATTCAAAGTGCCGGGAGAGAAATTAACTTTTTCTTTACAAATAGTGAAATTAACAAACAAATATAATAAAAAAATATGATGGGAAAACTCAACCTATTTGATTGTGATCGTAAGGCGCTTGAATCTTATTTTGCAGATATAGGTGAAAAATCTTTTCGTGCGCATCAATTGCTCAAATGGATCTATCAACATGGAGTAATTAATATTGAATCGATGAGTAATCTTAGTAATGATTTACGAGCTTACTTAAAAGAAAATACATCAGTTAAGCTTCCTGAAATTATTACCGAAAAAAAATCAAAGGATGGTACGAAAAAATGGCTTATTAAAGTCGATGAAAAAAATTCGATTGAAACTGTATTTATTCCTGAAAATGATAGAGGAACTCTTTGCATATCAACTCAAGTAGGGTGTGCGCTAGATTGTAAGTTTTGCTCTACCGGACAACAAGGTTTTAGTCGCAACCTAACAACAAGCGAAATTATTGGCCAGGTCTGGGCTGCCAACAAAATACTTGGTCATTTTGAAAATGGGAAACGTATGATTACAAATATTGTCTTTATGGGGATGGGTGAACCATTACTCAATTATGACAACGTTTTGAAAGCAATAAATCTGATGTCAGATGACCATGCTTTTGGTTTGTCTCGAAGACGTATTACAGTGAGTACGTCTGGAATTATTCCTGGCATTGATCGTCTTAAAGAGGATAATAAAGTGAGTCTTGCCATATCATTGCATGCGAGTAATAATGAATTACGTGATAATATCGTGCCGATTAATCGTTCTTACCCAATACTTGATTTACTCTCTGCATGTAAGCGTTATACTGATGGGAAAGAAGATGAACCAATCACCATCGAATATGTAATGCTCAAAGATATAAATGATAGCTTAGAAGATGCACATAATCTTGTTAAGTGCCTCCGTGATATACCTTCAAAAGTTAATTTAATACCTTTCAACAAATTTCCAGAAACATATTTTTCTTGTTCAAATTTAGAAACGATAAATGCATTTAGAGATGTATTAATTAAATCCGGAATATTCACCATTACAAGAAAAACACGCGGAGATGATATCGATGCAGCATGTGGTCAACTTGTTGGAAAATTTATTGCTAAATCAGCAAAACATCAAAAAAACACAGCGGAGCTAAATTAATGTTAAAAACAAAAAAATTTATTTATATTATTATTTTGACATTATTTTTATTAGCAGGATGTTATCATAAGGATGGTTATGATGAAAATATTAGACCATCAGAAATAAAAGAATCTCAGGTCACAAATGAAATTGCCTTAACTAATCTTAATCTTGGTATTGCATACCTCAAGGAAGGTGATTACAACAAAGCCTTGGAAAAACTAAAGAAATCATTAAGTGCAGACTCTGATTATGCGCCAACTTATAATGTATTGGGCTTACTTTACCAACTGCTTGGAGACAATAATAAAGCCGAAGAAAATTTTAAACGAGCTTTAGCTATTAATAATGTTGATTCGTCAACACTTAATAATTATGGAAATTTTCTATGCAAACAGGGTCGCCTTGAACAAGCAGAAAGATCATTCTTAAGAGCTGCTGAAAATCCATTATACGAAGCACCTGAGATTGCAATAACAAATGCGGGTCAATGCTTATATGTAAATAATCAAATAGAAAACTCAAAAAAATATTTTCGACAAGCGCTACAATTAAATCCACGGATTCCACAAGCGCTACTCAAAATGAGCGAAATAAATTTTGAGGAAAAAAATTATCTATCAGCAAGGGCTTATCTGCAACGTTATCAAGAAAATATACCCCATAATGCAAAAACACTTTTACTGGGAATTCGAATAGAAAAGAAACTTGGTGATAAAGATGCGGTTTCTAGTTATGAATTATTGTTAAAAAATTCTTTTCCTGATTCAGATGAACTTGCCAGCCTAGAAAAAAATGATATCGCAGTTGCTTCAGCATCAGATGAAAAAAGAAATAATAGCGTTCCAAAAAAAACAATAGAAGTACTACCTGATGAGGAGGAGGAAGTGATCGATGGGGTTGCCACTCAAGATAAAAATATAAAACTTACAAATGAAGTGGTTAATGCCTCTGATGTTAGTGCTGTAGAAAATCATAGTGAAAAGGTACGGCCTGAATTAACAGATGAATATGCCGAAATGCTAGAAAAAAATTCGCATATCTGTCAAAAAAAGATGAATTATAGTGCAAAAGATATATCACAAAAAAGGATAATGAATGATTTAAGTGAAAGCGCTAAAGATGAACAGACAATTATGGCATCAGTTTATAGATGGTCAAATGCTTGGTCTGTACAAGATGTTGAAAATTATTTTTTTAGTTATGCCCAAGATTTTATAGCGCCAAAGGGATTAAAAAGAAAAAAATGGGAGAGAGAGCGAGGCAAACGCATACGCGCTCCAAAGTTTATCAAAATAACCCTATCCGATATAAAAATTGATATGCGCGGTAAAGATTATGCGAAAGTCAGTTTCATACAAACCTATAAGTCGGATACATATGAAGATGTAACAAAGAAAGATTTATTAATGAATAAAAAAGAATTGAAGTTTCCGGTCATAAACGGACTCGTCTATACCGACAGTTTTTGGCCACGTGAATGCGGTTCTATGCCAAAATCTATTAGGCACACTCCTATAATTTATTGGCAAATCGTTGAGGAACGAGTGGCAGAGAATAGTATGAATACACTAGAGGAAGAAAAAGTAACAGTATCTTCAACTAATAAACAATTTATTATCGATTCAGTTAATCAATGGGCAAATGCATGGTCTGCACAAGATGTTGATAGATATCTTGCAGCTTATGCAAATGAATTTATACCAACAAAAGGATTAACTAAAAAAAGATGGGAAAAAATAAGAATTGAGCGTTTACTAGCTCCTAGTTTTATCAAAATTACCCTGTCTAATTTAAAAATTAGTATGCGTGGTGAGAATTATGCCAAAGTAAATTTTATGCAAACATATCAATCAGATTCATATAAAGATCGTATCAAAAAAGAATTATTTCTGGAAAAGATCAATGGTGAATGGTTGATAATTAAGGAAAAATAGAGATAAACTAAAATATATTTCAATACAGGGTAATTAATAGCACAATCGCCATCGAGAAAATAAGTAGCAATCATAAATGGAAGCAGATACAACAACTAACAGTGAAATAAAAAATGACGGTAGTGAAACTGCTGGCGAAGTTTTACGCAAAAAACGAGAAAATATTGGATTATCAATAGATCATATTGCAAATCAATTAAACCTTGATCCAAAGCTAATTGAATTATTAGAAAAAAATGATTATGAAAAATTCAATATTGAGACTTATTTAAAAGGTTATTTGCGCGCCTATGCTAAGGTTTTAGATCTCGATGATGATATGGTCATAAATCTATACAAAGAAAGTAACCCTGAAAAAACACCAGAAATACTACCTAACGTAAAACCAAAAATTCAAAGAAATAGTGCCGATAGATCTGTTAAATTATTTTCTTATATTATTGGTCTCACTGTTGCTCTGTCTATTTTAGTTTGGTATCAAAAGAATTTTTTAGTTCAACCTTCCGAAGAAAATTTAAAGATTGCTAATATAAAAATACATGAAAATACAAATATAAATGGTGTTGATGTCGACTATAAGATAATTAACCATACAAATTCTTGGCAATGGCCAATTAATAAAGCTGAGAAAAATTATGAAAGTAATAGTAATGAATTGGAATTAGTGGGAAGTGAAAAAACTCAGGATAAAATTAAAAACATTGCGGATACTAATGAAGTTTCAGCATATAATATACAACAGAGTAATGATACGGTAGTGCTAAATTTAACTGGTGATTCTTGGATAGAAATATACGATAGAGAAGGTAGCCGTCTATTCCTCGACCTGGCTCGTGGTGGAAAAAATTATATTATTAATGGTAATTCGCCATTCGATATCTTGTTGGGTGCGGCAAATGAAGTCTCTATAGAATTTAATGGTAGTTCAGTCAATATTGAACCATACATAAAATTTGGAATAGCACGTTTCACATTACCTGCGGAATAGAATTTAAATAGAAGCATCTCTCTCGTTCTTTGGTAAACTGATTCAGGAATTAATTGGTGGTTTTTTATGGCTAAACTGCAAGCTGTTCGTGGTATGCATGATATTTTAATGCATGAAACTCCAAACTGGGAATTTTTAGAAAAATCGATCCGATTTACCCTAAATCAGTACTGCTACAAGGAAATACGCCTTCCAATTTTAGAAAAAACAGAACTTTTTAAGCATGCAATTGGTGACAACACAGATATTGTTTCCAAGGAAATGTATAGCTTCGAGGATAAAAATAAATCTAGCTTAACTTTAAGACCTGAAGGAACAGCAAGCTGTGTTCGTGCCGGAATTGAACATGGTCTTTTCTATAATCAAATACAACGACTTTGGTATATGGGGCCAATGTTTCGCTATGAAAAACCTCAAAAAGGAAGGCAGCGTCAGTTTCATCAATTGGGCGTTGAAGCATTTGGCTTAAGCGGGCCTGATATCGATGCCGAACAAATTATGATGTGTGATCGTATGTGGAAACAATTAAAAATAAAAAACATCAATCTTCAAATAAATTCGCTTGGAACACCTGAATCGCGTTTAAATTATAGAAATATTTTAGTAGATTATTTTTCATCAAATAGAAATGATCTTGATGAGGATAGCTTAATAAGGCTTGAAAAAAACCCCTTGCGTATATTAGATAGCAAAAATCCTGATATGAAATCTTTAATAAAAAATGCTCCTAATATTAGTGAGTATCTTGATATTGAATCTGCTGATCACTTTGCCGAGCTAAGAGAATTGCTTGACCATGCAAATATTAAATATAATACAGATTCAAAACTCGTTAGAGGCTTAGATTATTATGGAAAAACAGTTTATGAATGGACTACTCGCGAGCTAGGAGCACAAGATACTGTTTGTGCCGGGGGGCGTTATGATGACTTAATTAAAAATCATGGTTCATCCCCCACGCCAGCAATTGGCTTTGCTATAGGTATTGAGCGTTTACTAGAACTGGTTGATCTTGAAAATGTAGTGGCTAAAAATACGCCTCACGTTTATCTATTAATTGCTGGAGATGAGGCCAGAAAATTTGGTCTTTTGTTGGCTGAAGAGGTTCGTAATCAACTGCCAAATGTAAAAATCTTAACAAATTGTGGAGGCGGAAGTCTTAAGAATCAATTTAAAAAAGCAGATAAATCAGGAGCTGAAATAGCACTAATACTCGGGGAAAATGAACTAGAAAGAAAACAGCTAACAGTAAAATATTTAAGAGATGAGAAACCACAAGTAACCATCAAATACTCTGAAATATCAAATTTTTTAAGTAAAGCACTATCTATTTAAAAAAATTCAATAAAATAGTAATTCTTTTATCAAAGTAAGCAAAACCCGCGTTATAATGTGCGCCCTTTAACAAGCATAGCTATCAAAAAAATACTTTAGTGGAGATGGAAATTGGACGTATACAACACAGAAGAAGAACAAGTTGAAGCAATAAAAAAGTGGTGGAATGAAAATGGTAAATCAATTATTACTGGTATTATTATTGGTGTTATAGCCATATTTGGCTGGCGCAGTTATGAAAACCATACTGCAATGCAGGCAAAAGCAGCCTCAATTCTATATGAACAATTACTAGTCGCGTCACGTAAAAACGACACAAATAATATTCGTAGCATTGCTAATAATATTATTGCTGATTATAAATCAAGTACGTACGCAATATTTTCAAAATTGATGTTAGCGAAACTGGAAAGTGAATCTGGTGATCTTGAAAATGCTGAAGTGTATTTATATTCTATATTAGATAATGTTTCACGTGATGAATTCAAGCATATAACGAGATTACGCCTCATAAGAGTGCTAATAGCAAATAATAAATTAGAATCTGCGGAAGAATTATTAACAAAAGTTAAGCCAAATCAATTTGCTGCGCACTACGAAGAATTACGAGGGGACATTTTTGCCAAACAAGGCAATGTTAAAGGAGCAGTAAAAGCATATCAAAAGGCAATAGCTAATAGCGCTAGTAATGAAGATGCTCAAATAATACTACAAATGAAATTAGATGATTTAGGTAGAATTTAATTTTATTGTGAAACTCCGCATTTTAATTTTATGCTTAATCTTCGCCATTTCTACTGGATGCGGTCTTAAACAAACCGTATCTGAACACTTTGGTGGGGAGGATAATACTGTACCGCCTTCTCCATTAGTTAATTTCATCGAAACTGCAAAATTAAATAAAGTTTGGTTACAAAATACAGGGAAAGGTACAGATGATTCTTTTACCAAAATAACGCCAACTATTTTAGATGAACAAATATTTATTGCAGACCCAAAGGGGAATATTGCCGCACTCACTACAAAAACCGGTGATTTTATATGGCGCAATGACAGTCGTCTATCAATTACAGGCGGCCCGGGAGCTGGTAGTTCTTTAGTCCTAGTCGGCACAAGCGAAGGAGAAATACTAGCGCTTTCAAGAAACACAGGTAATGAAGCTTGGCGAACAAAAGTATCTAGTGAAGTACTGTCATCACCAAGAGAAGCAGATGGCGTAGTTGTAGTAAGAACAATTGATGGAAAAATCTTTGCTTTAGATGCAATTGATGGAAAGCATCTTTGGATTTATGACCGAAGTGTACCCGCGTTATCACTCCGGGGTACAAGTACTCCAGTTATTGCAAATGGATTAATTATAACGGGATTTGATAGTGGGCGTTTAGCGGTAATCGAATTAAAAACTGGGAAATTAGTCTGGGAAAAAAAAGTAGCTCTTTCGAGAGGAAGAAATGAACTTGAAAGAATGGTTGATATTGATGCTCAACCATTAGTTATTGAAAAAATTATATATGTCACTACATTTCAAGCAAATGTATCGGCCTTATCATTAGAAACTGGACAAATACTTTGGCAAAGAGAAATTTCGTCTCACTCAGAATTAAGTGCTGACGGAAAAAATATTTTTCTTACAGAAGATAACGGTAGTGTCTGGGCCTTAAATAGATTTACTGGTGCATCAGTTTGGAAACAAGAAAAACTAGCGAACCGTCAAGTTACAGGTCCTGCTATTTTAGGCGACAAAGTTATTGTTTGTGATGTTGAAGGCTATATGCATTGGCTAGACAAAGAAACGGGTGATTTTGCTGTTAGAACTCGGATAGGAAATGACCCTATTTTGACTCAACCAATAAATTCAAATGACATACTGTTCGTATATTCTAGTTCAGGG
>CESL01074784.1_pt1 | contig 13229 bp, 18 predicted proteins | sample 531221 | NCBI WGS metagenome assembly CESL01 (sample SAMEA2622197, study PRJEB7988) | marine metagenome | biome: marine biome (ENVO:00000447); feature: mesopelagic zone (ENVO:00000213) & marine oxygen minimum zone (ENVO:01000065); material: "saline water (ENVO:00002010), including plankton...
ATTTGTTTTGATCTTGAAGATTCTGTGCCAGATAAAGAAAAGAAAAAGGCTAGAACACTGATCAAGAATGCATTAAAGAAAAGAAATCAGTATTCAGCATCTGTTTTTGTGAGAACAAATTCACCCGATTCTAATAAAATTGACGCAGATCTAAAAGAGATTGTACAAAAAGGGATAGATGGAATTATCATTCCTAAAGTAAATTCAGCAAAGGAGATTAAAAAAATTGAAAAAACCATTCTATCTATAGAGAAAAAGCGAAAGATTAGAGGAATCCGTTTGATTCCATCAATCGAGTCTGCTCTTGGCGTGATAAATTGCTATGGAATTGCTTCATCCAGCAAGAGAATTGATGCATTAGTATTTGGAATATTTGATTTACTAAATGATGTTGGTATTGAATATACCAAGGAAAATCCACTAGGCGCAAAATATTCTAGATACAAAATTCCTATTGCTGCGGCAGCTGCAGGAGTTTATGCAATTGATGGAATATGGCAAGATATCAAGGATACTTCTGGTCTTAAGAAAGATTGTAAACTAGGAAAAAGTCTAGGCTACGTTGGTAAAAGTGTAATTTATCCAGATCAAATTAAGATAGTTCATAAAATTTTTCATCCTAATAAGACAGAAATTGCTTGGGCAAAAAAAGTTTGTAATATCTATAATAAGTCATCAAAGAAAGGAAAAGGCGCTACTGTAGTTGATGGGAAAATGATTGATGAGGTTCATTATAAACAAGCGAAGGCATTACTAGAGGTTTCCAAATAATTATTTAATTAATTTTGTAGTGTGGCGATACAAGTCATGAAGTTTTTTACCATCTAAACCATCATCAAGTTCTTCCTTTTCATTTGTGGTCTTCTTCTTTTCGTTATTCATATCTAAACCAAGAAAGATGGTATATTATTTATATTCAGTTCTATATGGTGTAGCAATGTTTACGGGAATTATTACAGGAACAGGCAAAATTACAAAAATTGATCAAGATACTGGAAATAGAAGCGCAATCAAAGTATCAGTTGATCTTGGAAAAAATTCCAAAGATCTAAAAATTGGGCAAAGTGTTGCACTAAATGGAGTATGTCTAAGTGCAACAAAGATTTCAAAAAATATTTGTAACTTTGAGATGATCGAAGAAACAATGAAAAAAACTGATCTTGGAAATCTAAAAGTTGGTAGTTTGATAAATGTAGAAAGAAGTTTGAAAGTAGGGGAAAGATTAGAGGGGCATTTTGTATTAGGGCATATTGATGGTGTTGCAAAAATCACAAAAATGGAGAAAAAACCCAAAGAAGTTAAAGTCTGGTTTAAAATTCCAAAAAAATTAGTCAAGTATGTTGTTCAAAAAGGATCTATTGCGCTAGATGGTATCAGTCTTACAGTTGTTGATGTAAAAAAAGATCTTGCGTCAGTATGTTTAATTCCACATACAGTTAAAATTACAAATTTTAAAACTAAACAAGTTGGCGATAAACTAAATATTGAAACTGATGTTCTTGGAAAATACATACTAAACTGAGTGTGTTGTATTACCAATATATTGGTAATAACAAAAATTCTAGTAAACTTTATAATATCTTTAGAAGAAATTTTTTTAATGACTTTTGATTCTGCACTTTCTTCATTAAAACAAGGCGAATTTGTAATGATACATGATTCTGATGGACGTGAAAATGAAGTTGATCTTGTTGTGGCTGCGCAGTTTATTACACCAGAGCATATTGCAAGAATGAGGCAACATGCAGGAGGTCTAATTTGTCTTGCAATAGACAATTTTATGGCACAGAAATTACAATTGAAGTATATGCATGATATTCTATCACAATCAAACGATATTGATTCTGATTCTAAAAAAATGATAATGGGAACTGCACCATATGGTGATCATCCAACATTTTCTATACACATCAATCACAAGCAAACATACACTGGAATTACTGATAGAGATAGAGCACTGACAATCAAAGAAATGGCAAATCTTTATGGATCTGATGATCCGAAAACAGATTTTATTTCATCATTTAAGACACCAGGTCACGTTCCTGTTCTTTTAGCATCCAACGGTTTACTTTCTTCTAGAACAGGTCATACAGAAATGTCAATTTATTTGACAAAACTCGCAAAACTCTTCCCAATTACCACAATCTGTGAAATGATGGACTCACAGACATATTCTGCCTTGTCTGTAAAAAAGGCAGAGAAATATGCAAAAGAGAATGCCATTCCATTTGTCGATGGCAAAGAATTATTGGAATTTGCCAAGGTGCATTAATTTTGAATATTGCCATAGTTGTTGCGGAATTTAACGAGAAAGTAACATCAAGAATGTATGAAGTAGCAATAGAACATGCAAAGATTTTGAAATTAGATATTAAATATACTTCTAAGGTTCCTGGCATTTTCGATATGCCATTAGTTATTGATAAATTATTAGAGAAAAAAGATGTAGATGGCGTTGTCACACTAGGTGCAGTGATTAAGGGTCAGACAAAACATGATGAAGTCATTGCTAATTCTACTGCAAGAAATATTGCAAAATTATCATTAAAACATCAGAAACCTGTATCACTTGGTATATCTGGTCCTGGAATGTCGGAAAGACAAGCGTATGCTAGGATCAGAGTGGTAGCAGAAAATGCAGTTAATGCTGTACAAAAGGTTAACACTGAATTAAAGAGGATTAAGTAATTGTTGCAGCTTACAATTATGAAAATCACTGGCTATGGACCATGGACACTAACATTAGGTAGTGATAGGGAACATGAATTACAGATGCTTCAGGCATCATTATATCAAAAAGTCCAAGAACTTTTTTCAAAAAAGAATGGTTTAGTATTTCCAAACAGATCTGATGAATTTTTTGCAGTCACAAATCAAATTTCATTAGATGATCATATAGAGATTCAAAAAGAACTAGAATCAAAATTTGAAATTAAATTATCTATGTCAATAGGATATGGTACAAGTCCATTCAATGCCAATGTATTAGCAAATGATGGTAAGAAATCAAACAAAGTTTTAAGTGAAAAATATAGCATATTTGGCTCAATGAATGGGAAGGAAGAACAAAATGTCACAATAATGCATTTAGATGTAGATAGTCTAACTGAGAAACGTAAAATGATATCTCCATACGAAACTTCATCATTGATGTTTAAACTTTATTCAAGAATGTCCGAGTTTTTCTTAAAGAAAGAATCTTTAACATTTTTCATGGGGGGAGATAATTTTATGGTTGTATCTAATTCAGAACATAAAGAACACGCTCAAGAATTCATTAATACTATTAAACAAGAAATGGATTTACTTCTTAACTGTGGAATTGGTACCGGTGTCACTGCAAGAGATGCCGCCAAATTTGCTACACAATCGTTGGATACTATTAGAGAGATTCGAGATTCAGGGAAAGAGAAGCCTGAAGTTTACGAATTAACATGATTTTAAAAAATATCAGCATACTGTTTGGCGATGATTTAAAATTCATCGAGTCTACAAATATAAAAATTACAAATAAAAAATTTCAGAGTATTTCTCCACAGATAATTTCTCCAAAAGAAAAAATTTTAGATTGTAAAGGGTTACTTTTGATTCCAGGCTTGATCAATTCACACACACATATTGGTGATTCTATCGGAAAGGATGTGTCACTAGATTCCAATGTCGACTCTAGGATTCATCCTGTTTCAGGGATAAAGCAGAAAATCTTGACTGAAACACCAAAAAAGGAATTGGCAAAATTCATACGTAAATCAGCAATTTCTATGCTCAGAAAAGGTATTACTACTTTTGTTGATTTTAGAGAAGGTGGAACAGGAGGAATACAACTATTGAAGGATGCAATAAAAGGAAATCCAATTCGTTCAATAATTCTTGGTAGAATAGATTACTATCAAACTAAGAGTGACATACAAAAAAATACACCGATGCCAGAGTCCTATCAATTAGAATTAAAGTCGTTATTAAGAAATTGTGATGGAGTTGGAATTAGTGGTCCAAATGAGAATAGCGATTCCAATTTAGATACATATTCCAAAATTAAAAAACTTCGAGCTATACATGCTGCAGAGACATTGCAAAGTTACTCTACATCACAAAAATTTTTTAAGTCTAGTGAACCAATGCGGGCTCTATTGGCAAAACCAACATTTTTAGTTCATATGACATTTGCAACAAAAAATGATCTAAGAAATATATCAAAGAATGTACGTGGGATAGTTATCTGTCCACGTGCGAATGCCGCACTAGCTGAAGGTATTCCAGATATAGTATTAATGGATAAGATGAATTGTAATCTAGCAATAGGTACTGATAATGTAATGGTAAATTCACCAGATCTATTTAGGGAGATGGATTACTTATGGAAAGTTTCAATGGCATTATATAAAAAAAGAATTGATCCAAAAAAAATCCTAAAGATGGCTACTACAAATGCCGGAAAGATGCTTAACCAAAAAATAGGTTCGATCAAAGAGGGATTTCTAGCTGACTGTATCTTCTTAGAAAAAAAATCTATTGATTTAGATCCACTAAATAATCCGCATGCAGCAATTGTTCATAGAGCATCTGAAAACTCAATTAAGGCAATCATGATTGGAGGAGAATTTGTTCATGGTAAAGTCTAGACCATATGTGATACTTAGTGCTGCAATAACACTTGATGGAAAATTAGGTGTTAAAAGTAAAAGAACAAAACTTTCTTCAAGAAATGACAAAATTCGTGTCCATAAATTAAGATCAAATGTTGATGCAATAATAATTGGTAAAAATACAGTTCATCTTGATAATCCATCATTGACAGTTAGATATGTAAAAGGTCAAAATCCAGTTAGGATAATTTTAGATTCGCTAGGTACAATCAAATCAAATTCTAAAATAATTCAAACATGTAATAGGGTACCAACGATCATAGCTGTCTCCGAATCGATTTCAGAAAAAAACCTTCAGCGCTTAAGAAAATTTTCTCTGAATGTAATAATATGTGGTAAAAAGAGTGTAAATATTCCACAACTATTAAGAACATTATTGAATAATGGGATTAAAAGAATTCTTCTCGAGGGTGGTGGAACACTCAATTGGTCATTTATTAAAAAAAATTTGATTGACGAGGCCATAGTCACTTTAACACCATACATCTTGGGTGGTAAAGATTCAGTTAGTCTAGTTGAGGGAACTGGCTTCAAAAATTTAGATGTCTCAACAAAACTCAAATTAAAAAAAATCCAGAAAAACAAAAATGAGTTGGTATTATTCTACAAACTTTAAACTTTAACGTCTTGTTTTATCTGATCAATTTTTTTTAAGAAAAGTTTTCTCACTCGCTCATTCTTTTTTATATCCATAGTTTTACCACATGATGGGCATTTAAAATCCAAATCCAATGATTCCTCAAATGTGGCTCTAGAGCAATCACCATTTCCACAATGATAAAAATCTGAACCATTTTCAAAATCAAATCGTTGTTGTAATCTTTCTAGAACTTTTCTTTTCTGCACTTCAATAAAATTTTCTACTTCATCATGTCGTGAACGCCATCTATAGACAAACCAGCCTTTTCGTTCATCCTTCACTCTAATTCCTGTGATTAATCCTTTCCCAAAAAGATCATAAAGTACTTTTCTTACCATATTGATTCTTAGTCCTGTGGAACTAGCAATTTCTTCGTCAGTGGCATCTTCTGATTTCAAAAGTGATCTAGATACTTTGAGGTATTCATCACCACCGATCATGGCTGAGATCTTTACAAACGGATCTTCATATTTATCAACCATACAAAACCCTATTTTGAACCATTATTAATCCATTATTTACTAACTTGAACATTTTTACCATTCTTACTAGGGATAATCACTCTTTTCGAATCAGAGAATATTCTATTGAATTGCTCTCCTTGTTGAATTCGATCTAATAGTATAGCTAAAGCGCTTATTTCAGAGTGTGGTTGTGTTCCTATTGATACATTGTAATCAGCTTTTTCATAAATATCCCGTGGAACTTTTTCAGCTCCGACAACAACTAAAATTTCTTCTTCTTTCTGTATTTTTGAACTAATCTTGTTGATATCTTCACCATACATAGTTAGATGAACAATTTTGGAATTATCTTTTTTCATATTTATGATATCTTTCCAATTTGAAAAAAATTCAATTTTAAAATTCCCTCCCCACGTTTCGTTTATCTTTTCTACAGTATCTTTTATCTCTGGATCTACTTCATTCATGTAAATTTTTGATGCACCAAGTGCTCTTGCAACTAACGCAACATGAGTTGTAACACGATCATCCCTCACTACTCTTTGTCCGATCCTCAAAACTTCAATAGTCATTTAGTACATTCTGTCACTATTATGCACTATTAATTTTTGTTGTCGAATCAAGATTTTGTTTAATTAGCATTTTTAATTTTTCAATATTTTTGCCAGTATTTGCAGAAATTGCTATCCAATTTTTATTTTCCAATAAATCAAGTTGTTTTACCTTTTCTAAAATCGCTTCATCACTCATTGATTCGGTTTTATTAAAAGCAAATAACAGATTTTGTCGTTTTACGCCTAATTCCATCAATGTTTTATAGCAACTAGAAAATTTTTTCTTTAACTTATTATTTTGCTCATTTGCGTCTATCACAACAATTACAATATCAGTAAAAGTTAATTCTTCTAATGTTGATTTGAATGCCTCAATTAGATAAGCAGGAAGTTTACTAATGAATCCTACAGTATCTGAAATAAGAACCCACTCTCTATCCAGTTTAAATTTTCTTACAGTAGTCGTTAGTGTAGTAAATAACTTATGATCTTCCTCATTTTTTTCTCCTGTTATACTATTAAACAAAGTGGTCTTTCCAGCTGATGTGTATCCAGCTAATGAGATTGTTCTAAAACCAATTCTTTTTCTTGACTGTCTATGGAGTTCTCTTTGTTTACCTGCTTTTTGTAATTTTGCTCTAACACTGACCATTCTATTTTTAATGTCATTATAGTAAACATCAACTTCAAATTTTCCTATTCCCATAAAACCTGGCTGTTCACCCATCTTTGATAACCTAACTTTTTCTCTGGCTCTCGACATCTCATATCTTAGCTGAGCTAATTTCACTTGCATTTTAGATTCAGTACTAGTTGATCTACTCTCAAAAATTTCTAGAATTAATGATTCTCTATCAAGAACTTGAATTTTTAACTCTGCGGCTAGATTATAATTTTGACTAGGTTTCATCACTTCATCAAAAACTATGACATCTGGCTGCATTTTTGTTACAAGATTTTTTAAATCATCAATTTTTCCTCCACTCAACCCAAATTTTGGACTATTAAGAAATTCTTGTTTTATCAAATGTAATATTTTACAGTCAGCAGCCTCACACAGTCCTTCTGCCTCTGAAATTGCGTCATCATCGTAATATGTGATTAAAATACATGATTTCAAGTATAATCACGTTCTCTATCTCTGGATTAATTTTTCAACATTCATGTTGAGTACAACTTCACCAATATCGCTTGCATACTCTGAGATTCTTCTTATATTTTCAGTAATTCTCCTCACTCTAAAAGACGTCTCTTCATCTTTTATGCTTTTTAATAGATCAAGTACTTTTTTTTCATATTTTAATACGTTATGAGATTCTGCAATAGCTTTTTCCGCTCCAGCATAATCATTTTTGAATAATGCTAAACATGTATCATCAATAACATTTAGTGAGAAATCACTCATTTCTTGAATCTTATCAATTATTTTACCAGGAATTGGATCTTCAAAATCTAATATGTCCTGAGATAGACTTACAGCATGATCTGCTAATCTTTCAATATTTTTAACAATAATTCTGTAACCCATACAATCTCTAGCATTGGCAAATCCCATCTCTTCAAGCATATGAGAGTTCTCAATAGCTATTGTTAGTTGTCTGATAATGTAGAATGAGAATCTATCCACATCATCATCACTATTTACCACTTCTTGCGCAAGCTCTTTGTTATTTTCTTTAAGCGCTAATAACGCATCATTTTGCATTGCTTTTGATAAATGGAGCATTCTTTTGAATGCACCATCAATTGATAGTTCAAGTAAATTTATCAGTACTTGTATGGTTATTTCATTTGTAGAATCTGCAGTTATTTCCGCACCCATTAATATTTTTTTTACAGTATTACGAATAGCAATTCTTTGATTTGGATCAATTCTCCCATTTTCTGGTTTAACATTTATTGTTTTATAGCGAAGAAAAAATAGTGCAATCAATTTTCTTGTGATCGTATGTTTGTCATCTGTCGAAGTTATTTTCAATGTTGCAGTATCTTGTGTGGCACGTCTACCAAAATTAACAGGTTTGATCTCTATAACAGAAGAGCCTTGTCTTACAACACTTACCTGGTCTCCTTGCTTTATACCCTGATCTCTTATCCAGTCTTTAGGTAACGATACTATGTATGATGATTTTCCAGTAAACTGAATTTTTCTAATTTGTTCCTTATCCGTCATATTTCACACCATCTATATAGAAAATATAAAGTATACGTAGATATCTGAAAATATATTTAGATTGTTCATGCCTACTGATACCCTAAAGATTGTAGATTTAGAATAATATGTCAGTGTGATAATTTCAAAACATGGATAATGTACAGAAATTAAAGCACACGATTGATGCATTATTTGGTTATGGAGTATCAAAAGCACTCCCAAAAGATATTGAGATAATAATCTCAAAAAGAACAGGAAAAATACGTAATGTTAATCATAACGGGATTTTATTATTTACACTAAGGACAGATGGAGGCTTGGCAATTACACGTTATTGTGCAGAAATATTTCTGAAAAATAAGAAATTTCGTGAAAACTGTCTTGAGATTGATAAAGAATCAATGCCATTTGTGGAAGAAGGAAGATCTGTTTTTTGTCAGCATGTTGTTTCATGTGGTCCTAATGTGAAAATAGGTGCCGATGTCCCAGTTTTGTATAAAAATAAAGTAATAGGTGTTGGGAAAGCCGTACTTTCAAACACAATGATAATAAATCAGGAAAGAGGGGTGGCCGTAAAGATTAGAGATAGTTTAAAAAGTCAGACTGATGGAGGAAATTTACCATGATGCGTGGAGGCAATCGCCAAATGCGAAGAATGATGGATAAAATGGGTCTCGACATGGAAGAGGTTGAGAATGTCCAAGAAGTCATTATTAAAACCGATAAAAAAGAGATAATCATCTCTAAACCCTCAGTCACAGAAATGAAGGCAAAAGATAATTCAATATTTCAAGTTGTTGCAGAAAGCTATGAGGAAAAAGAGTTAGAAGTACAAATTTTCAGTGAGGAGGACATTGCATTAGTATGCCAACAGGCTAATGTCAATGAAGAAAAGGCTAAGGATGCATTAGCAGAAGCAGAAGGGGATCTGGCTAGGGCAATCTTGATTCTAACAACAAATTGAATGATTTTAATAATGGAGTAAGGGGTTCAAAATAAAATGAGTCAGGCAACCACAAAAGTAGATGGCATAATTAAGACACTATCCGATCTAGAATCAAACATTGATTCATTAAATGAAAAATTAACTGATATGAAAAAACATCTTAACTCCATTACTCAAAAAGAGATTGAGCAGTTAATGGAAAAGACCAAGATTATGGCTACGGAAGAGGCTGAAAGGCTAATTGCAGCATCAAAGACCAAGGCTGAATCAGAATCTACAGAAATTCTTCAAGAAGGAGAGAAGAAATTAGTGGAAATACAGCAAAATATAGACACAAATTTTGATTCAGCAGTTAAAGATGCTGTTTCAACTATCATGAAAGTCTAACAACTCATTTGGGACAGATATCACATCTATATTCTACTCTAACTTTTCACAAATTTAGTTGAATTTTTTCCTCCATAAACCCTAAATTTTAAAGAATCTCATCATAATTATTACATATCTAAGAGATGCCCGAATTGGAATTGCTACAGAGTTAGGTAAACCGTACTATAGGTTTTCAAAAATTTTAAAGGATTTAGGTATGAATTATGACTCAATTTTACCAAGTGATATACCATATTTTGATGGTGATATTGTACTTACTACGGAACAGGAAGCCCAAAAAAATTCATCAGTACCACTTCTTTTTGATGATATTGCTGAGAAAGATATAGTAGTAATTCAAGGATTAATCTCAAAAAAGCTGGCTTCAGGATTTAATGATGACCAATTACTATTAGGAGTTGATCCAGGTAAACAGATTGGTTTGTCGGTTTACTATCTTGGAAATGAGATTCTAAATTCCTTTTTTGTCTCAACGAATAAATTAATTGAAAAGATAATCAATATTCTAGCAGAATTACAAGCAAAGCAAAAGATAATCAAAATTGGAAATGGTGACATGCAAATGGCGAATGAGATTGTTCAACTGTTAAATCTAAAATTTTGTTCAAACTTTGAAATTGAATTTGTAGATGAGAGAAACACATCATTAAAAATTAAAAATTTCAATCAAAGAGGAAAAAGAGATATGCTGTCAGCTCAATTTATCACACAAAGAAGCGGACACTGGCATTCTGTTTTACCATTATCAATTACAGGATAATCCATCATTAAACTAGTATGTTCAAAAAACATACATATTTATTGATCTTTCAGGGGTTTTTTTTGAAATAGATCTTATTTTCTATATAAATCAATAAAATTTTTATATCTTTTTCCAATTTTTTTGGAATTATTTCTAAGATCAGCCTTATATATGCATAAATTCTATATAATATGCGAACAAAAATGACATGTAAAGGAATTTGCACAAGATACAAGGCACAAAAACCAGTAGGAACTGGACGTTATGCCTCAGGTCAGAGACGTTGTCAAATTTGTGAGATTTTTATAAAATGGGAAGGATTATGGTGTCCATGTTGTGGTTACCGACTAAGAACCAAACCAAGAAATCTGAAATACAAGGCAAAACTTCGAGCAAGAGTAGAAGCAGAAGCTGAATCACAAAAAGTTCAAGCACAAACCATTGAAATTCCATCAATTAGTGGAGTTGAAGCATTTGAGGGTGATTTTGTAAAAAATACACTAACATCTGCAGTCAATGAAGGTTGGACTAAAACAAAGACAGTTGAAGAACTAAGGAAAGCTAAAGCACAAGGCATGACAATCAAAAAAGCCAAAGAGCTTGTCAAGGCTGCATTTGACTCGAAGAATGAACCGATAGCAATAAAGGCATAATCAATCAAAACTTTTTGTTGTCAGGTGGATACACTAAGAAATTAGTGAATATCAATGAACGTTCATTCCTAGTTCAGATACTAAACTATGAAAATGGTAATTTTATTTCAGTCACTGAGGGTTTAGAAAATATTGGTGGTATGATAGTATCAATCAATTCAGGTCCAGTTCCTTCAACATCTACAATAATACCACCAAAATCAGAGGCATTATTCTTGAAATTAGTTTCGGAAAGGATTGCGTATACAAGACAGGGCATGTGTCTAGTTACTGGGAACTTTGAAAAAGCATTAGATAAAGAAATAACAAAACAGTTAATGAATGCAATATTGGAGGAATTAGAATAATGACAAACGATCTTCGCACTTTTCTAAATCAGATTAAAAAGACTAAAGATCTAAAAACTATCAAAAAGAGAGTTTCCACAAAATTTGAGATTGCAACGATCACAGAACAGTTCGAAAATTCTAATGCATTATTATTTCAAAATGTAATAGGACGAAAATTTCCAGTCGTATCTAATCTTGTGGGAACTAGAGCTAGATTTGCTCAAGCTATAGGTGCAAAACCATCTACTATTCATCAAACAATGGTAAAGGCAATCAATGCTTCAAAAAAACCAAAGTTATCACAAGATGCAAAGTTTTTTGAAAATTCTTCAAAAGACATCTCAATACTTCCAGTCGTTGAACATTTTCTAAACGAGTCTGGCCCTTTTATTACATCATCCATAGTTCATACAAAAAACCAAGAGAAAAAATATCAGAACTCATCTGTTCATAGATTGATGCCAATTGGCAAGAAATCCTTCTCGATTCGTATGGTTGAAGGACGAGATTTACACAAATCTTTCATTTATGCAAAACAACATGGTGAGGATCTACCTATTGCAATTACTGTTGGTGTCCATCCTGCCATTACTATAGCCAGTGCATTCCAGGCTGAATGGGGAAAAAGTGAGGCTGAAATCGCAAATTCTCTACTAAATAACAAACTCACTTTGACAAAGTGTCCAATATCAAAAATTTCTGTTCCTTCAACTGCAGAAATTGTAATGGAAGGAAAAATCTTGCAAGATAAGACACACTCAGAATGGATGGTTGAGATGCTTAGAACATATGACATGCCTAGAAAGGCCCCAGTAATTGAGATAGAAAAACTCTATTTCAGAAATAATGCTATTTTCCATGATATACTGTCTGGTTATGGTGAGGCTCGATTACTTATGGGAATGCCAATAGAATCCAAACTAAACGGAATTTTGAAGAAAAAATTCTCACAGACAAAGCAAGTAGTTCTTACAAGTGGGGGTTCAAATTGGCTACATGCTGTAGTACAGATTTCTAAGACAAAAACAACCAATGTTAAAAAAATTATTAATGAGACTTTTGCATCTCATAGATCACTCAAAATGGTTACTGTTGTAGACGATGATATTGATCCAACTGATTCTTCTGCTATTGAATATGCTATGGCAACAAGATTCCAAGCAGACAAGGATTTAGTAATCATAAAAAATGTGAGAGGTTCTAGTTTAGATCCATCAAGTGATCAGAAAAAACTCCGAACTGCTAAGATGGGAATAGATGCGACAATACCATCATCAAAAAGAATTGAAGGATTTAGACTTGGAAAAATACGTAAATTTAAAACAAATTTCTAAGGATTCGTTATAGACCAGAATCTACCATAAGTGCAATAAATAATACTGCAAGATACGGACTTGAAAATTTGAAAAGTACCCATGATGATTTCTCAGTAGGTTTTGCAACTACCCAAGCACTTAGAAGAATCATTAAGATGCCAGAAGCAATTGCAGTGTAAAGGTATACCTCACCCATTACAGGTTCTCCTGTATCAGGGTTTACCAAAAAGAATGGCACGACACTAAACAAAACCATCATCAATGTTGTACCAGCGATAACTCTTGCAGATGTTTTTTCCGATAATACTGCGGTTAACATTGGAACATCTACTTTTCTATAATCATCTCGGAAATGCAATGTAAGTGCCCAGATATGCATTGGAATCCATAT
>CESL01022366.1_pt1 | contig 13206 bp, 9 predicted proteins | sample 531221 | NCBI WGS metagenome assembly CESL01 (sample SAMEA2622197, study PRJEB7988) | marine metagenome | biome: marine biome (ENVO:00000447); feature: mesopelagic zone (ENVO:00000213) & marine oxygen minimum zone (ENVO:01000065); material: "saline water (ENVO:00002010), including plankton...
AAACTGCGCCTGTAATACATCATCGAAGCCCATCACGGAAACGTCCCTGGGCACTTCAAGGTTGTGGTCGTACAACGTATTAATGGCACCTGCGGCCATGGCGTCGTTGTAGGCCAGAATCGCAGTAAAACGAGCATCGGCCGCAAGCAATTGCCGCATGGCGATTTCACCGCCTTCCTGGTTAGGGGCGGCATGGACTATTTGTGAGTCGCTTAAGTCAATTCCCGATTCAGCGAGGGACTCCCTGATCCCCTGTTCGCGTTGGACGCGGTCCTCAATGGCAAAATCACTGCTGATAACCGCAATCTTGCGGTGACCGAGCTTGAGCACATGTTCGGCCATCATCCGCCCGCCGGCGACATTGTCCAGCCACACACAGCGATGTTTGATCGCGTCAATATAACGGTTGATAAGCACAAAGCCGGGGACCTGACGGGACAGCTGGATCAGCGTGTCGTCATCAAGAAATTTGGCGTGAACCACCATGGCTTTAACCCGATGATTAAGCAGAGTTTCGATAGCTTTTAGCTCGGTATTAGCCTGCACGGAGCCTGAGCTCATCAACAGTTGGGTGTTGGCTTTACGTGCGACTTTTTCGATGGCATCGGCATAGGTAGCAAAAAACGGGTCCATTAGCTCTGCCAGCACCAGTCCCAGTGAGGTGCTTTTTTGTGTGACCAGCGCCCGCGCGTTAATGTTGGGCCGATAGCCCATTTTGTCCATCACAGCTTTAACGTGCTCGCGAGTTTTCGGGCCAACCTTCGGACCATTATTAATCACTCGTGAAACAGTCGCAGGGGAAACGTTTGCCGCTTCGGCAATATCCTTGATGGTTATCATTTATCTTCCGTTGCTTAAGGGTTGTACGGCATTTTTACTTGTTATCGCCTATGATGAGGGTACTTTTAAAATGCTGCAAGGGAAACACGTTTCCCCCCCGCTGTTAGCCCCTAATATTGGTCTGGTCAGTCAGGGGGGCTGGTGTATCTGGCGGTGTGTTTGATTGCCTCCAGCTTTGATATTTTGCTTAACACCAACCGTCGGGTACCCGCTGAGGATACCCCGGTTGCCAATATGTGAATACGGGATCAGGAAATGATTATGCGTTTCCAGGCCAGTAAAGAACCATCGGTATTCTGCGCTATATTGAAAAGCTCATCCTCATCTCCGTCGAAAACCGTATCACGGCTAATGTGGGTGTCGGGTTCGCCTCTACTCAGGTAGTCGGGGTGGGTTGAACAAATGGTATCAACGAAATCGTCATCAAAACCAAACTGAGAGATAAGCTGGTCGCTATTGTTGCTCTTAACCCTAAAGTGAATATGAATAGCCCGGCTGCTGTACCAGCCCGGGAAACAGCTGTAGAAATTCACTCTGCCGCTGGCGTCGGTGACGGCAATACCGCGAAACCACTTTGCAGCCAGGGCGGCGCTGTCATTACCGGTACAGAAAGAAGAATTAAAGCCATTGCCGTCAACGCTGTCGCTGCTATCACCTGAATAGATCCCTTCAACATCACAGTGCCATACCTCGATTTCATAACCTGACAACGGGTTGCAGTCGCTATCAACCAGTTGCAGACACAGCATCATTGGCAGACCGGTTTGTTGCTCCGAAATATCGTCGCGATAATCACTGTCGAAATAGCAGGGGCCTTCCGTTAGTGACTCTGTGAGCTCCACCGAACAGCTGCTTCCGGTATCGAATAAGCTGTCATCAGGAAATGATTCCGTTATCGAAACCGTTCCGCCGGATGCCCAGTCTGTGGTAGTTTCAACGCTACCACCACTACTTGATGAGCCACCGGTATTGCTACCCGAGGAGGATTCGGTTGTCGTTGAGTCGGCAGAAGGCGAGGTGCTGCTACTGTTGCAGCCCATAAAGAAAAACGTTGGCGCCAGAATGGTGATGCCCGCCGCTGATTTCACCAGCATTCGGCGGCGCTGAAGATTTGTAGTCATAGCAAAAGTCCAGAGAGTTAAAGTACTCAATGGACCTTAAAACGTCGCGGTTATTGCAGGCTTTGCATAACTTTGCATTGCTTAGCGTTAACCGACATTCGCGGCATTCAGCATAAGCCTGGTCACCTAAAAGTCGTCGATATTGTCCTGTAATTGCTTATCGTCAGTGTTTGCCGCGAGCTTGAGGTGCTGTTTTACCGCATCAGTTGCACTGGTTAGCCGGTAGAGCTGGGCCAGCCGAAAATGAGCCCATTGCTCAGATGGCAGGCCTGTGTCAGCCGGTCTTGCCTCGACATAATCCAGTAATGCTTCGATACCTTGCTGAACTGACTGCTTACTAAACACCGCGTTGCGGCCTATCTGGTACAGGGCACTTAGCTTGAAGTGTGCTTCTTCGTCGTCAACAGTGGCTTTGGTAGCTTGGGTGAATTGCGCCAGCGCTTGTTCGTATTGCTCCTGTTGCTGTAGTGCCAGACCATGCTGGTAATAGAACTCGGCATGGTCGGGGTAGCGTTGTTGGGCGCTAGTCATGGTCTCCGCATAGGCCTTATCGTCATCGGTCTGACGGTAGTAGTTTAATTTGGCGCGCATGCCTGCCTGTTCATCGAGTGCCGCAATATCGTTTACCTGTTGCCAGGCCAGCTTCGTATCGCCACCGGCAATGCCTGGCGCGCCCAGATAAAACATCATCAGGCCAAACTTATAGTCCGTGTTCTGTGGCTCAAGTTGGACCGCCTGTTTAAAGCAATCCAGGGATTTGCCAGCATAACTGAGGGCCGAGAAAATCGACTGGCTGGCCTGAATCCCCATGACCTGACCACATAAAAAGTGTACATCGGCACGTTTGGGGGCGAGCTCGAGAGCTTCCTCGATTTTTTCTTCGGCATCGTCGATGTCAGAGCCCAACAAGGCTTGCGCCTGTTCCAGTAATTTATCTACCTGATCTGCTGGTGCATAGGCGAAGGTTAATTTAGCCGTGAGTAAGCTGCCGGCTAGCAGCAAAAGGGTGAGTTTACATGACATCTCTTATATTCCCTGTCGATTTAATCGGACTCAGGGTACTGTTTAGCCTGGGTTGGTAAACAGTGCCAAAAGTCACTTTCCGTCTAAAAATGCCTTGCTTCAGGCCTGACAGCTGAAGTTGAGTGCAGAGCCGGCCTAGAAAAACTCTATATCGTTATCAACAAACTGTTTTGCTGAGTGCTCGAGAAGGTTAGTCTGGTTCCGGCCATTTGATTTTGACAGGTACAGCGCTTCGTCTGCAACTTCGATCATCAGCGGCACGGCTTGTTGTGTATTGATTGGCGTACAACCAATGCTCACGGTGACGTTACCGGAGGGAAATTCGTAATGCTCAACTGCCAGGCGGAATCGTTCCAGCACCGCCAGCGCACCGTTTTCATCGGTTTGGTTGATGATCACCAGAAACTCTTCACCACCATAGCGGAACAAAAAGTCGGAATGGCGGAAGGTGGTGCGCATAATATTGGCGAAGTGGATTAATACCTCGTCGCCGTACAGGTGACCAAATTTATCGTTTATCGTTTTGAAATGATCAATATCGAGCAGTGCGATATAGGAATTGAGTTCGTTGTTGGCGTTATTGCGATAGAAATCGAGCACCTGTTCAAAGGTGCTGCTGAGCGTCTGGCGGTTATTCAGGCGGGTAAGAATGTCCCGCTCTTTGGTATCGAACAGGCGAATCTGATGGTCGTAAATTTTTGCCAGACCGCGCACCACTTCGAGGTTATATTCGTCCACAACGCCTTTTATCAACACCAGTTTTTCAGGCGGCTCGCCGCGATTGACGTAAATATAAATGTACTCCTGCCTGTCACAGGTCAGGAAAGACACCCCGGATTCACCATGCAGGCTGATGTCACGCACGATATCGGTGAACTCATCCTTGAAGTCTTCTGCCAGCGACAGCGGGAATTTGCGAATCAGTGGCTCTGGCGTCTGTTCGTCACGGTAATTCCGGCCCAGAATTTCGTAGGAAGAGACCTTTTCGATGGTGTCGATGTCAAGCAAAGTATTCATTAGCACGACATTCAAATCGTGAAATGTTTTGGCTTCCAGTAATCTGGAAGACAGTTCAAAAGCTCTGGTGAGGTCTGGAAAGGTCATTGTTATTAATTATCGCTCGGATACGGGCAGCCAAACTTCCGGAATTAATACCAGCTGCGCTAATGCACACCAGGTCGGGAGTGCTGGTTATTCTGTTGCCCTGAATTACTACCTGATAGTTTACCGCAATAAGCTCACAGGTATCCAGCCCAAAATAGTATAAATTGGTGAAAAAACGTGTCAACGTCATTTAAGCGGTTATTTCTGCTGAATTCCCATATTTAACAATTGCTTATATTAATCAGTGTGTGTATTTTCACAGCTTTTGGAGATACTCCGGAGGTTTGCTTCTTAATCCAGACGGTAATAACTGTACCTGAGAGTTGAATCCGCCGGTGTCAGTGATTATTCTTCACTCATATCCGTTTATCTTGAGGTTGGTTAGCCAATGTGTGAATTGCTCGGTATGAGTGCCAATACGCCCACTGATTTGTGTTTTAGTTTTACCGGACTTACACGGCGCGGTGGCGGCACCGGGCCACACAAAGATGGTTGGGGCGTGGCGTTCTACGAGGGTAAAGGCGTGCGGCTGTTTCACGATCCGGAGCCCTGTGCCACCTCACCCATCGCTGAGTTTGTTGGCAAACTGCCGATTAAGAGTAAAACCGCTATCTGCCATATCCGCCAGGCTAATGTTGGCAACATTAATCTGGCCAACACCCATCCTTTTGTTCGCGAACTGTGGGGGCGTAACTGGGTATTTGCGCACAATGGTCAGATCCCGGGTTTCTCCCGGCGGGTGGGTATGTACGAAGCCATTGGTGATACCGATAGTGAAGAGCTGTTTTGCGACATCATGAATCAGGTGCGTCACAGCCTGCCCCGGGATGCCATGCCTGCACAACTCACCCAAACTCTGGTTGGCCTGGCCCAGGAATATGCCCGCCAGGGGGTGTTTAACTGCTTGCTGAGCAACGGCGACTGGTTGTTTACTTTTTGCAGCACCAAGCTGGCCAGTATTACCCGGCGAGCGCCGTTTGGTCCCGCTTGTCTGAAAGACGTGGAAGTAGAGATTGATTTTGCCGCCGAAACCACACCAAAGGATGTGGTCAGTGTTATTGCCACCGAACCACTTACCAGTGACGAGCAATGGGACGTTTACGAGCGCGGCGAATGGCGTTTGTGGCAGCTTGGTGAGGTAGTTGCCAGTGGCAAAGTTGACGTGCCTGTGCATTCCACCGAGGCGGCGTTGATCAGCCCCAAAAATATGCCCAGAGACTGTGAACCCCGGCCCGGACAAAGATGAAGCAAGAGTGTTATAAATCGTTACAAATTTAGAGCTTACCTGGCCAGCTTAATAGGGTAGTGTGAAAATCACACAATTATAAGCAGACGGAATGGCCATGCTCTCAATCACTCAACTTACCAAAACCTACTCTAACGGCGTGCGTGCGCTGGACGGTATCAACCTTAATATACCCAAGGGTATGTTTGGCCTCTTAGGGCCTAACGGCGCGGGTAAATCTTCTTTAATGCGTACCATCGCTACCCTGCAGGCGCCTGATCAGGGAAGCATCGTCTTCGACGGTACCGATGTCATTGCCCAACCTAATGAACTGCGCCAGCGATTAGGTTATCTGCCACAGGATTTTGGCGTATATCCGCGGATCAGCGCCGAGCGTCTGCTTGACCACCTGGCTGTCCTCAAGGGCTTAAACAATAAAGCCGAACGTAAAGAAGCAGTAGAAGGTTTGTTGGTACACACTAATCTCTGGCAGCACCGAGATAAGGCTGTGAGTGGTTATTCGGGGGGGATGCGGCAGCGATTTGGGATTGCTCAGGCATTATTGGGTGACCCGGATTTGATTATTGTGGATGAGCCCACCGCCGGTTTGGATCCGGAGGAACGCAATCGCTTTCATAATCTGTTGGTGAGCCTGGGGGAAGAAAAGGTGATTATCCTTTCTACCCATATTGTTGATGATGTGTCTGAGCTTTGCCCTAACATGGCGGTACTGGGCCAGGGACAAATCCTCCTTGAGGGAAACCCCATTGAATTAACTTATCAGCTTAAGGGCCGGATCTGGTGTAAGCAAGTGAGCCAGGAAGAGCTTAAGGAAATTGAACAACAATACAGCCTGATCTCCTCGCGGCTGATTGCCGGTAAACATGTGGTGCATATTATGGCCGATGACGCGCCCAAAGGCTTTGAGGCGGCGCCGGCGAATCTTGAGGACGTATACTTTTCCACCCTTTATGAATCACGTAAAAAATCAGCCCAGGCCGCATAAGGAGCGTTACTATGTTTTGGAAAAGCCTGGCTTTTGAGTGGCGCTATTTCCTGCGCCAGCCGTCATTTACGGTAACCGCTCTGGTATTCTTTTTGCTGCCTTTTATGGCAACCACTACCGACAGCGTGCGCATTGGTGGCGGCGGTAATGTCTTATATAACGGCAGCTACGCAATTGCTCAAACTGTGTTGGTTATGGGCGTTTTCGCGCTTTTCTTACTGGTAAACTTTATTGCGGGTACTGCAACCCGTAATCACACTACCAAAATGAGTGAGCTGGTTTATACCCGACCGGTGAATCCGGCCAAATACCAGTTAGGCCGCTTCCTCGGCTCAACGCTGGTGACTCTGACAGTATTTGCGGCAGTGCCGCTTGGTGTACTGATTGGTTCATTAATGCCCTGGGTCGATCCTGAGCGGATTGGTGCCACTCAGCTGAGTTTCTATTTAGCGCCCTTTTTCTACATTATTGTGCCGGGCTTTTTATCCCTCGGGATGATTTTCTTCGCTCTGGCGCAGCGCGTACGCTCGATGATGGCAGCCTACCTAACGGCATTGGGGATCTTTATTTTTTATGTGGTGGGTGGTGTCATCACCAGCGAGCCTGAGTATCGTGAAATTGCCGCTTTGCTCGACCCCTTTGCACTGCGAACCTTTGGTGAAATCAGCCGTTACTGGACCGTATTTGATAAAAACGTCACAGCTATCACACTGGATGGTGTATTACTGCAGAACCGCCTTATCTGGCTGGGCATCGGTGCCGTAATTCTGTTTGCCTTTGGTGGTATCTTTTCCTTCAAATGGCAACAGGGCAGTAAAAAAGTCAAGCCCTCCAAGGCATCCAGAGTGCCAGCGCCAGAGGGTAATCGCATTAGTTTCAAAGCCAGCGGCGGTTATCAGTGGAGCAAGTTTGTCACTAACCTTGGGTTTGAAATGCGCCAGGTGCTGTTAAGCCCGGCGATGATTGTGTTGGTACTGTTCAGTATCTTTAACCTCACCTCGCTTTACGCGGTGGCCTACGGCGGCCTGTATGGCACCGATAACTGGCCTCTTACGCAAAACATGACCCAGGCCATTGTAGATAACTTCAGCCTTACCATGATGATAGTGGTGATTTATTACAGCGGTGAAATTGTCTGGCGCGAGCGGGGCAGCGGCATGGGCGACATTATCGAGTCTACCCCGGTATTTAACGCGGTATTCTGGGTCTCCAAGCTGTTTTCCATGTGGGCGGTGCTGGCTGTTCTGTATGTCATTGGCATGCTGTTCACCATTTTCTTCCAGCTAACCAAAGGTTATCCCAATCTGGAGTTGGGGCTGTATATCACGGAGCTGTTTTATGTTGAGCTGTTACCCTGGATGTGGGTGACCGTGCTGGCATTCTTTATTCAGGTACTGAGCCCTAATAAGTACATGGGTATGCTGATTACCTCTGCTTACCTCATTTCAACTCTGGTGATGAGTCAGTTGGGTGTGGAACACAATATGTGGACGTTTGGAAATGCGCCGCAGGTATTGTATTCCGATCTTAATGGTTACGGCTGGTTCTTAACCGGATTCAACTGGTACATGTTGTACTGGGGAGCGCTGAGTCTGGCATTGTCTATGATTGGTTATGGACTGTGGCAGCGCGGTCCGGAGAGCAAGCTTAAAGACCGTTTTAAGCTGCTAGGTTATCAGATGGGCAGCACCGGCAAAGGCCTTCTGGCCGCCAGCCTGATCGTGTTTATTGCTACCGGCGGGTATATCCACTACAACACCAAAGTGCTTAATGAGTTTACCGGCCGGGATGAAAGTCTCGACCGACAGGCCGAGTATGAGCGTCAGTTTGTGCAATACGAAGACGCCAACATTCCGATTGTTACCAAAGCGAATGCGCTGGTGGATATCTACCCCGAAGAGCGGCGCATAGAAGCCACCGCCGAGGTGGTGGTAGAGAACAAACGGGATACGCCGATTACGCGGGCGCTGGTATCTATTCCACGTCATACACCAGAGTGGCATATTGATATCCCCGGTGCCCAGGTGGTGGAAATTATCGACGAGTTTAATACTGCCTGGCTGGAGTTTGATGAGCCTATGATGCCCGGCGAAGAGCTGGCTGGCAGCGTATCCGTGGTACGCGACCATGCGGGTTTCAAAGACCGCGGATTTGACCTGATGGTGGCAGAAAACGGGACTTTCATTAATAACTACGAGTTGTTCCCGATATTTGGCTTTCGCGGTGACTTGTTGATTAGCGATCGTCATGAGCGCCGTAAGCGGGATCTCCCTGAGCGTCCGCGCGCCAATAAACTGGAAGATACCAGCAAGTACGCGCAAAGCTTCTTTGGTCCGGGTGTCGGGTTTATTGATTTTGAAACCACTATTTCAACGTCTGCCGATCAGATTGCCATTGCGCCGGGTTACCTGCAAAAAGAATGGGTCGAGAACGACCGCCGTTACTTCCATTACAAAATGGATGCGCCGATGGTGGCTTTTTATTCCTTCCTGTCTGCCCGTCACGAGGTCAAGCGTGACGAGCACAACGGCGTGAATATCGAAGTCTATTACGATCCAAAACATGACTGGAACGTGGATATCATGATCCAGAGTGTGAAGGACTCACTGGATTACTTTGAAGCCGAGTTTGGCCCTTATCAGCATAAACAAATGCGCATTATTGAATTTCCGGGCTACCGCTCATTTGCGCAGAGTTTTGCCAATACCGTGCCTTATTCTGAGGTGATTGGCTTTACTGCCGACCTGCGTAACAGTGAAGACATTGATTATGTTTATTATGTTACCGCCCATGAAGTTGCCCACCAGTGGTGGGGTCATCAGCTTGGCGCTGCCGATGTGCAGGGCAGTGCGATCCTGTCGGAAAGTCTGTCTCAGTACAGTGCCATTATGGTGCTGCAGAAGCGCTATGGTGAAAACATGATCCGTAAGTTTCTGACCTACGAACTGGACCGCTACTTACGTGGTCGCAGTAGCGAACTGCTAGAGGAAATGCCGTTTATGCGCAGTGAAAACCAGCAGTACATTCACTACCGTAAAGGCTCTGTGGTAATGATGTCGATTCTTGACCGGTTAGGCGAAGAGAGGCTAAATGCGGCGCTTGAACAGTTAATGACAGACTTCCGCTTTAAGTCAGATCCCTACCCGACTACGCTGGATTTACAGGCTGCGCTAAACGCACAAGCCACACCGGAAGAGCAGGCGTTTATTGCCGATATCTTCGAGCAAATCACCCTGTATGATTTGAAAGTGGATGAAGTAGAGACGGCGCCGTTAGAAGAGGGATATGAGGTAACTATTACCGTTAGTGGCGCAAAATATGCCGCCGACGGCCAGGGCATGGAAACCGAACAGCCACTTGAGGAGTGGGTAGATATTGGTGTGTTTAACAGTGATCCGTCGATACTTACCGATGATAGCCAGGTGCTCTACAAAGCCAAACACAAAATTGTCAGCGGCGAAAATACCATCACCGTAACCGTGGCTGAAAAGCCGTTATATGTTGGTGTTGACCCGTTCGTAAAACTTATCGACCGCGACAGCGGGGATAATGTAAAACGGCTTTAACAGCGAGAGGCCGGCTCGAATGAGCCGGATACCGTTATTATTTAAGACCCGCCAGAGTCAGGCGGGTCTTTTTATATTCTGGCCAGTTAAAATTATCTAAAAACTCCAACGAAGCGGCCAGGCCACGTTTGAACAGGTCGAGTTTCGCTTCATTCGATAACTCAAAGTCCAGCCAGTGGTGCTCACCGGTATCAATGCTTTTTACCAGCTTTTTGTAGTCGGGGTTTTTACGGATAAACTCTTCATCCGCGTCGTGGCGCATGGCGCCGATTAATGAACCCAGGTAGGGTTTAATACCATCAATATTCCCCGCAACATACTCTTCAATGCCAAGCTTGGCGCCAAAGGTCGGCATTTTAGGCACCGAATGGGTGGTATGGAAAAGGTTGATGGGAAAGTTAGAAATTAATCCGCCGTCAACAAACACCGCAGTGTCGGGCATGGATTTCTTTTTATAACCCAGCGCCTGCCAGGCGTCGGTTACCGATTGTTTTTTGGGTACCGGCAGCTTAAACGGATAAAAGAAAACCGGTACCGACATGGATGCCCGGGCAAAGTCGGCAGGGTTGGCCTGATCCAGATCGGTGTAAAACAGCTTCCCATCCCGCTCGGGCAGCACAATTTTGGTGGTACTGGAGAGTTCGGCGGTAACGACTTTTAACTCTACCTGCCAGTGTTGCGGGTCAAAAGAAGCCGCATTCGGAGCCTCCAAGTTGTCTGGTAAAGGCACCGGGTCAAAACGCAGTCCCGGTACAGGAGTATTCATTTGTTGCTTTAAGGCCTGCCATGAATCACTGTGATTGTCGGCCAGAATATCCTTAAGCCATTGGTGAAAAGTGGTGCCGGGGTTAAGACCAAGGTGTTTTAGTAAAGAGCGCAGGATAGCCAGCGAAACAGAATACTTCCACAACCAGTGTTTACCGGCCAGCCAGGCCTCTGTTGCCAGGCGGCTCAGTTTGTTGCCATCCTGAAAGCTCGCCATGGGCATATTGGCCACAGCGGCAATCATCTTTTCGCTTTTGGCGTCAAACGGCGTGCCGAGCGCCTGTACCAGCAAGGCATTAATGGCACCTGCTGAAGTGCCGGCCACCGAGCGAAAACGTATACCGGTCGCTTCCAGGCCGTAGGTATAGCCTACCAGTGACAAACCCAACACGCCGCCACCTTCCATCACCAGGTCGATATACTGATGACCCTCTTCGTCAACGATATCGGACACGCGTTTACTGCGCAGTTGCTGGAGTTGATTGACCAGTGATTGCACTTCGCTGTCGGCGGTAAAGTAATCAGGTTGAAGCTGGCTCATTGTCGGCATCCTTTGCAAAGACTGCCGTCAGGGTAGCGCTGTATGATTAAAAAGTGAACAGTTTTTAAGCTATTCCTTTACTGCAACGTTAACCAGGTTTTTGCGCTGCACCATCTTCTGGCTCTGCAGCCTGGGTTTCTAATACCCGCTTTGCTTCCCGCCATTCAGCGAGTTTTTCAAAGTAAACATCCCACACACAAGGGCAGCAAGCACCGCCGCCACAGCAGTCACTGTTAAGGGGTTTTTCCGGTTCTGGTGGTAGTTGGTTCATAAGGCCTCCCTGTTTTTTATTATGTGGGGAGGTGTATCGGTAAGCAAATCATCTGCAGTAATGGTGGTTATGAACGGGTTATCAGCGTTGTTGATAAGACTTATCAAAACTTTCAATAGTTAAGTAACTTATTGTAATTATTCATCATTTAGTGATTTTGCAGGGCCTGCGCAGAAATTAATCATTTGGTTAATACGCAGAAAACCCAAAAGCTGTTAATTTAATGTTAATAGTGTTGCTCGGGCATCGCTTTAGCTTACTTAATGAGGAGTGCGGATATGTCTGCCATGATACAAAAGACAGCGTCAGTAAAGCTGCACGGCTGGCTAAAAGAGAAAGTACGTGACCCTAATATGTATTGCGCCCTGGCTGGCGTAGCGGCTCTTGCCGTGATCGAATTAGTAGTATTTGCCGGTTGATTGCAACCGGCAATCCGGCGGGTCTACCAGTTAGTCAGCCGGTTATAATCCAGGTAACCAAACTCGAGGGGATAGGTCTGGCGGTACCACTGATGAATGGTATCGCTGACCTGCCAGAAATCGGCGGCAGTGCGTCGTACGCCAAAGGTTTCATATAACCGCTGCAGGTCGGCTTCGTTTTGCAAACCGGCAATGTGTTCACTAAAGGCGGGCAACTGTTGTTCGCTCAGGTGAAAAATGGCATTGGGGTGTGAGGTGGCAAAACCGTATGCCAGGGTAAGGGTATCTTCTTCCGGCAGGCGTCTGGCATCCTCAGCAATAATATGCGAGATATTGGTATAGGCGTTATTGCTGAGCAGGGTGTAGACATGCTTAACCTCGCCGCTTTCATCTTCTACCAGCACGACACTGCTCTGCGGCAACAACGAGGCCGGAATGCCATTGGTTGCCGTAATACGCTCCAGCGCAGTTAAACTGGTATCGTCGGTGAAGCCGTTAGTCAGCTCATGACGCGGGCTCAGCACATCGGCGAGGTGATGTTTTACCCGCTGATATAATTCATTGAGAGGTTCTTCGGTGTTGAATGTCATCGCCGTTTCGCCACTTAGCTGGTGGCCATCGGCAACATATTTCTCCACCGGGCTGACCACGCCCCGATACCATTTATCCCACACCGTCTGGCGGGTTTGCGCTGGCAACAACGAAAGAAAATTAAACTCCCCTTCCATGCGCAAAAAGTCCATGTAAATACGACTGTTAAGTTGGTGGCCGACATTGCCATACACATCGTAGCCCGCCACCAGTAAGTAGTGAATGCGCTCAAACAGCGGGTAAGTAATGATCCATGCTGTTTGTGGGCGCTCTCCCACAAAGCCTTTTACTACGGTGGCGGCATCGTAATGGCGCAAAATCGTCAGGCCAGCATTATCATTTTCACCGTCGCCCTGCCAGATGATGTCTAAATCAAGAGACACTTCGCCCTGGGCGTGCTGAGCAATATACTGACTGCGAGCTTCCAGATATTCGCGCTCCTGTTTGGCGTATTTTATCCAGTTGGTGGGCATGGCGTTAGATTGTTCTTCAGCGGGCATGCTGATGGTATTACGCGCGTTGCGTAAAAATGCATCCTGATGCTCCAGAATGTCGCTGGACGGATTTAAAAACATTACCCAGAAGTGATCGTTGATTACGTTAAGGGCAATTTGACCACGACAAACCGGCCCCTTAATAAATTGCATAATGGTGTATTGGGCTTCGTCAATCATAAACCGGTAGCGTGACGATACCGGGATTTGAGCAAACGCCACAAACGGATTGGAAGCCAC
>CESL01096518.1_pt1 | contig 13094 bp, 8 predicted proteins | sample 531221 | NCBI WGS metagenome assembly CESL01 (sample SAMEA2622197, study PRJEB7988) | marine metagenome | biome: marine biome (ENVO:00000447); feature: mesopelagic zone (ENVO:00000213) & marine oxygen minimum zone (ENVO:01000065); material: "saline water (ENVO:00002010), including plankton...
GAGCGGGAAAACGAGCTGCTGGAGGAACGCCAGCGACTGGTTCAGGAGCTGGACACCCTGCTGGAGAACCAGCGCAGCACCGCTGACAGTCAGCGGGAGGCGGTGGATACGCTGATCCGCGGCGCCGGCGAAACCCTGACCGGCATCAGCGAGCGCTTCAACACCCTGATCCAGGAACAGAGCCAGCAACTGGGCAAACTGGGCAACGACATTACCGGCAGCAGCCAGGAAGTCGGCGCCCTGAGCGATGCGTTCATGCAGGCCATTGAGCTGTTCAGCCAGTCCAACCAGCAGGTCATCGCCGGCCTGGCGGACATCCAGGCAGCGCTGGACAAGGCCGGCAATCGGCACGATGAGCAACTGGCCTACTACGTCGCCCAGGCCCGCGAGGTGATTGATCTCAGCGTCAGTGCCCAGAAAGATGTGATTGATGCCGCTGCGGCACTGCGCCGGGCAGAATCCAGCGAGGCCGGGTGATGGAACAGCTGGAAGGCGGCGAACAGCAATCGGCACCGGTCTGGGCCATTTTCTCGGACCTGATGGCTGCTTTGGTGGGTATTCTGGCGCTGATTCTTGTGTGGGTGATCGGCATTCAGCTGGAGCTCAGCCAGTCCCTGGCCGAGGAAATCGAGAAGCGGGAAGCCGAAGAGCAGCGCCGGATGGCCCTGGAGCAAGCTCTCGAAGACCCTCTCACCAAAGGTCTGGTGACGTTCCGCGATGGCCGTATCGGCATCAGCGGGAACGTATTGTTCGAGCTGAATTCAGACCAGTTGCAGGCCGAAGGTGAAGAAGTACTGGAATCACTGATTCGCCCGTTACAGGCCTACCTGGAACAGCACGATGAACTGCTGATGGTGAGCGGATTCACCGACGACTTGCCGATGCATCCGGGCAATCGTTATCAGGACAACTGGGGCCTGTCGGCTCAGCGGGCCCTGACGGTTACCCGAACCCTCACAGAGCTGGGTTTGCCCAATGACCGGGTATTCGCTGCCGCCTTTGGTCCTCACCACCCGGCAGTACCCAACGTCGATGCCGAATCCCGGGCCCAGAACCGGCGGGTGGAAATCAGTACCGTGCCACGGGCGCCTTCGTCGGCTGAGAATACTGAAACCGGGGAAGGTGATTGACCATGAGCGAAGCCCCCGGCCCCTCCTTGCTGGAAAGCCTGAGGCAAAACGGCGCCGATCAGAATGACCCGGTTCGGTTCCGCTATCTGGAGTCTTTCGAGCGAAGACTGCGCTCAAAGGGGCTGCATAAGGGAACGACGCACTGGCGGAAGCTGGAACAGGCGATATCGGACTATCAGACAAGGCTGGACAGTGCCGGGCAGCGCGATGAGCCCACTCCCGATGTCGGCGGCAATTCGCCTCTTTCCGGGTTGCTGGACCAGCTGAATGAAACCCCAGAGGCATCGGTTGAAGCACCGCAGACGGTTCTGGAACAACGGGTATTCGGACCGTCGCCACAAGAGCCGCCAAAGGCACATCCAGCCTCAGCACCCAATAACCCGCGCCCCCTGAAAGCCATGATCAGAGCCCAGACGAACCAGGGCCATCACGTTATTGCCGAGCGAATTCAACACGCCATTGAAAGCACTCCGAAAGAAGCGGGGCCGATGAACGCGCATCGGTTGGTAAGCCGGGCTATTGCTGAAATGCAGACGTTGTCACCGGAGTATCTGGCACGATTTGCTCGTTACACCGATACGTTGTTGACGTTGGAGCGGCTGGCGAGAAAGGGCTAGAAAAACGCTTTTGTTCCAGCCCTGGCAATGAATGACGACCTCAACTCAGGGAGAGAGTTCTTCCAGGTAGGTTTCTCCATCACCGTATAGCGAGGCAAACTCCTCCTCCGGAACAACGGTCACAGCAATCTCCGGTTCATGGTCACCACCGCCCAGCAACACGCCCCGCATCGGCGTTATATCGGAGAAGTCTCGCCCCCAGCCGAGGGTAATGTGCTCCAGGTCGGGCCTCAGCGCGTTGGTGGGGTCCAACTCCAGCCAACCGAAATCCGGCACGAACACCGCCACCCAGGCATGGGTGGCATCGGCACCGACCAGCCGCTCCTTTCCTTCGGGCGGGTGAGTCAGGATATAGCCACTCATGTAACGGGCCGCCAGTCCCACCGAACGCAGGCAGGCGATCATAATATGGGAGAAATCCTGGCAAACCCCACGACGGGCCTTGAACGCCTGCTCCACCGGGGTGAAGGTTTCGGTCGCCGTCGCATCGAAGCGGAAGTCGCGATGGATCATCCGCATCAGTGCATCCGTTGCTTCCACCAGGGGGCGTTCGGGGAGAAATGCCTCGCGTGCATAAGCGGCGTACTGGGAATCGATGGGCACATTGGTGGACACAAACCGGAACGCCGTGGCTTCGAGATGTTCCGGCGAAAACGTCCTGTCCGCCCGATACCGCAGGCTGTCACGCACGCTTTCCCAGGGTACTTTTGCCGCAGTTGCCGACGGTTTCGGTCGATCGCGCAGTTCCACCCAGAACTCGCTGATGATCTCCAGATAGTCGTGATCACCAGTGAAATGAATCTTGGTAATCCGGTTGCCAAAGCAGTCCAGGAAGGAACGACGTGCCGATGGGTCCGGTGAGATCGCCAGGTGATGCTCAAGATTCCGCTGCCAGGGCAGCGCTCGTGGCGTCAGCCTGAGCAGGTGATGAGACTCACCCACCACCTGGTCGTAGTGGTAGAGGGTCTCATGACGCACATGGTAACGGACAAATGTCATGACAGGCGCCTTAATCCGCTTTCACCGGCCGGTCGGAATACCGGGTGTGAATAAAACACTGCCGTTGGATTTCATCCGATACACGATAGGCTTCTGACCGGATATCACACAAGAGCTCTGCCAGAGCTTCGCAGGCCTGATCCGGGTGCTTGCGCTCAAACGGGTGCAGATCCAACCCTTGTAAACGACGCAGGGAGTCATTCAGATCAGGGGAAAACAGCTGTCCGGTTTTCTGACCCATTTCGGGTAAATCCTTCTGCAACTGGCGCAACTGGAACATCACAGAATGGGGGTTGCTCGCGTCGATCACAATGGTGTGAAGCACCCCCAGAAGCTCTGGCGTCCGGCGATATCGGGTCCGGTAGGTCACTTCCGAGTTTGCTACTTCCAGCAGCCACTCCAGCATGGCGTTACGACTGAAGCGGTCACTGAACAGCGGCACACAAATCAGGGTGCACAGATTGGCCAACCGCTCCAGGCGCCGCCCGATCACCAGGAAAACCCAACTGGCGTCCCGCGTAATGTCATCCATGGCAAATCCAGCCAGTGAGATGCAATCCAGCAACACCAGATTCAACGCCCGGATTGATTGTTCTGGCGTCGCCGGCGCCGGACTGAGAGGTTTCCCCACCCGGTTGAGTGTGTGCCAGTTGTCTGTGGACAACCGATCCCGGACCTGGCTGGCATTGAACAGCAAGGCCTGGATGATCGACGCAATCGACCCCGGGGATTCCTGGTCACTTACTGCTCTCAGCAAAGCCTCGGGGAGAGGCTCGGGTACGACATCTTTTTCCGGCTCAGGAAGCGTGCCGAACTGCTCGGCCGCCTGCTGGAGCCCAAGCAGAGCCTCCTCGCTGGCCTGATCGTGCCCCGACAACCGGTTGAACGCTGCCCTCAGCAAGCGAGCCGTGCCTTCCGCCCGCTCAGAATGCCGGCCCATCCAGAACAGATTTTCGCCCACACGGGACGGCGTGTCCCGCTCGCCATCCAGCAGGTCGGAAACCTGCAACCGTTTCTTGATCAGCGATTTGGAAGGCGCGGTGTAACGCGACTGTACCCAGGTATCCTTCGACAACCCGCCCCGCTGCATGGAGATGACCTCCACGCCCTCATCCATGGCGACACGGGTCAATCCACCGGGCATCACCCGCCAGCCGGAGGGCGTGGCCGCCGCGAACAGGCGCAGGCCAATAGACCGGGTTGCCAGCGGCTGATTCTGATCACCCTTCCAGACCGGGGCCTGAGAAAGGTGAACCAACTCCTGCCCGACAAAAGCATGGGGGTGGGCATTCATCTTCTTGATCAGTGCGGTCCGTTCTGCCCCCCTCATCTGATACCCGAACACCGGCTCCATGCGCATACTCGCAAATGCCGGTTTGATGACCAGTTCGTCGAGGTGCTCAATGACATAGTCCAACGCGGGTTTCTCACCACACCACCAGGAGGCCACGGATGGCATAGCCAGAGGTGAACCCAGCAGTTTTTTTGAAATCTCCGGCAGAAAACCGAACAGAGCCGCACTTTCGAGAACGCCGGAGCCCAGGGCGTTTGCCATCAGCACTTTGCCGGCTCGCACAGCACCCAGCAAGCCCGGGATACCCAGCACGGAATCGGCCCGGAGTTCCAGCGGATCACAAAAGCCATCATCGAGCCGGCGATAGATGGCATGCACACGACGCAGGCCCTGAAGTGTTTTCAGGTAGACGGTGTCATCGCGCACGGTGAGATCCTGACCTTCCACCAGAGGTAAACCGAGGTAGCGGGCAAGAAATACGTGTTCGAAATAGGTTTCGTTAAAACGGCCCGGTGTCAGAAGCACACACAACGCGGTCTCATTTCGCGCCGGAGACATGCTCGCAAGACTGTTCTGGAACCCCTGGAAGAATTCCGCCAGGTTGGTCACTGGCAGGTTGTGGAAGGGCGCGGGGAACGCCCGGGAGATGACCAACCGGTTTTGCAGGGCGTAACCCGCCCCCGAAGGGGCCTGGGTCCTGTCCGCCATCACCCACCAGCCGCCATCCGGCGCCCGCGCCAGATCCACCGCATAAAGGTGAAGGAAGCGGCCACTCACCGGCTGTATGCCCTGGCAGGGCCATTGAAAACCAGCCTGACCGTAAACCAGGGCCGGCGGCATCAAGCCCTCTTTGAGCAACGCCTGTTCGCCATACAGATCGCCCAGAACGCTATCCAGCAGTTCAGCTCGCTGGGCGACCGCTTTCGAAAGCCATTGCCACTCATCCGCGCCCAGAACCAGCGGCAGCAGATCGACTTCCCAGGGCCGGGTATCGCCACGGGGATCCTCGTAGACGTTGTAGGTTACCCCGTCTTCGGCAATCGCGCTGGAAACCGCCTGAGCCCTGAGATTGAGACCGGCAACCGATTCAAGGTTCAACTGTTGCAACAACGGCCGCCAATGGGGCTTTGGCCCGGAACCCAGGGAACCAAGCTCATCAAACCGATCCGGCACCGGATGGTACTGGCGGAGGATGTCCGTTACTGCGCGCTGCTTCGCCACCGTGAATTCGGGCTCCGTTAGTCAATGAGCTGGAAGCATAGCCGCTTTCCAGCCCCCTGAGCCAGTATCAAACGGTAAGTTCACACATGTTATTTGTGATACCGCAAATCCAGGGTGAACGGGAACTCCCGGTGCTCCGGCACCGGCCGCAGGGGTTGCTGGCCTGAGCTGTGCCCCATCCGGAAGAAACGCGCCATACGGCGGCCTTCAGCCTCGAACGAATTCACCGGCAGCGTCTCGAAATTCCGGCCACCGGGATGGGTCACGTGATACTCACACCCGCCCAGACTGCGTTCGTTCCAGGTGTCCACGATATCAAACACCAGCGGCCCATCCACCCCGATGGTCGGGTGCATGCACTGCGACGGCTGCCAGGCCCGGTAACGGACCCCGGCGACCGACTCGCCCACCATGCCGGTAGGCTGAAGTGGCAGAGGCACCTGATTACAGGTGATCTGGTAACGATCCGGCGCAGCACCGCGCACCCTCACCTGCAGACGCTCCAGGGAGGAATCCACATAACGGGCAGTGCCACCAATTGCACCGTGCTCACCGGTGACGTGCCAGGGCTCCAGGGCGGATCGCAGTTCAAGGGTGATGCCCTTGACCTTGTAGTCGCCGATCCGGGGGAACCGGAACTCGAAATGGGGCGCGAACCACTCGCTCTCCAGCGGGTAACCACGGGCCTTCATATCGTCGATCACATCTTCGAAATCCTGCCAGACATAGTGAGGCAGCAGGAACCGGTCGTGCAGTTCGGTGCCCCAGCGCACCAGCCCTGGCGGCTTGTAGGGTTGCTCCCAGAAGCGTGCCACCAGCGCGCGCAACAGCAGTTGCTGGGTCAGGCTCATGCGGGCATGGGGCGGCATCTCGAAGGCACGCAGCTCCAGCAAACCGTGACGCCCGCCCGGACCGTCCGGGGAATAGAGCTTGTCGATACAGAACTCGGCCCGGTGGGTATTGCCGGTTACGTCGGTGAGCAGGTCCCGGAGCAAGCGGTCCACCATCCAGGGCGCGATTTTCTTGCCCACCGGGCATAACCGCTCCATCTCCTTGAAGGCCAGCTCCATTTCGAAGACATGGTCGTTACGGGCCTCGTCAATCCTGGGGGCCTGGGAGCTGGGGCCGATGAACAGGCCGGAAAACAGGTAGGACAGACTGGGATGGTTATGCCAGTAGCTGATCAGGCTGCGCAACAGATCCGGGCGCCGCAGGAACGGAGAATCCTCGGCCTTTTGCGAACCCAACACAAAATGGTTGCCGCCACCGGTGCCGGTATGACGGCCGTCCATCATGAACTTCTCGGACGTGAGCCGGCATTCGTAGGCGTCTGCATAGAGCGTCTCGGTCTGTTCAACCAGTTCGTCCCAGGTCTTGACCGGCTGTACATTCACTTCGATCACCCCCGGGTCCGGGGTAATCCGGAAATGACTCAACCGTGGGTCGGAAGGTGGCTCATAGCCTTCCAGCAAGACCGGTTGTTTGAGCTCTGCGGCGGTTTTCTCGATGGCCGAGACCAGCACAAGATAGGGTTCCAGCTCCGCCAGCGGCGGCATGAAAACGCGAAGGATGCCCTCCCGGGGCTCAACACACAGGGCCGTGCGGACAATCTCGGGGGCCGACTTGCCTTTTGCCGGCGGCTTCCGCTCCGAAGACGGCTGGCCAGACTGGCTTCGGCTGTTCCATTGACGGATCTGCTCACTGGCGGGCAACGGACCACGGGGGGCAAACGGGTCCTGCTCGTGTATCCAGGCGTAATCCGCTTCTTCCACCCAGGGCTGGCTGTCCAGCGGCAGTCGGTGGCCCATGGGTGAGCCGCCCGGAATCAGATAGCAGCGCTCGCTGCGCAGGAACCAGGGTCCGGTCTCCCAGGCCTTCTCCTTTTCGGAAACACGCAGTGGCAGCACGTAGCCAACGGGCTCATCCAGACCCCGGCTGAATATCTGCTGAAGCTGCTTCCGCTCAAGGGCATTCTCAAGCTTGGCATCAAAGGGATCGACGTTGACCGGCAGCCGTCGTTCCCGCCACAGGTAATAAAAGGCATCCTCGAACCCCGGGAACACGTGCTTTTCATCGACACCCAGTTCCTTCGCCAGGGCTGCCAAAAACCGGTGAGCATCTTCCGGGCTTGCCTTGCCTTCAGTACGCTCGTCCGCCAGCCACCGTTCATCCTGCCAGATTGGCTCACCATCCTTGCGCCAGAAGCAGTTCAGTGACCACCGCGGCAACGGCTCGCCCGGGTACCACTTGCCCTGGCCGAAGTGCACCAGGCCACCGGCACCATAGCGGTCCCGCATCCGGTGGTAGAGCTCAATGGCCTTTTTCCGCTTGGTGGGGCCCATAGCCTCGGTGTTCCACTCCGGCTCATCACGGTCGTGATTGGCCACGAAGGTGGGTTCACCGCCCTGGGTCAGGCGCACATCCAGCTCGGTCAGTCGCTGATCCACCTCATGGCCAAGATCCACAATGCGTTGCCACTGCTCCTCGGTGTAGGGTTTGGTCACCCGCGGCGCTTCCCAGATGCGCTGGACGCCCATCTGATGCTCAAATTTCACCTCGCAGTCTTCCACCATGCCGGAAATGGGAGCCGCCGAGGACGGATCCGGGCTGCAGGCCAGCGGAATATGCCCTTCACCGGCAAACAGGCCAGACGTCGGGTCCAGTCCCACCCAACCGGCGCCGGGCAGGAAGACCTCGCACCAGGCGTGCAGGTCAGTGAAGTCTTCCTCCGCGCCCGAGGGACCATCCAGGGCTTTCTGGTCCGCCTTGAGCTGAATCAGGTAGCCGGACACGAACCGCGCCGCCAGGCCCAGGTGCCGCAGCGTCTGGACCAGCAACCAGGTGGAATCCCGACAGGATCCGGAGCCTTTTTTCAGGGTCTCTTCCGGCGTCTGGACACCCGGCTCCATCCGGATCAGATAATCAATCCGGTTGGCAAGCCGCTGATTTACGCCCACCAGGAAATCCACGCTGGGCCTTTCCTTGCGGTCTATGGTGGCCATCCATTTCCGGAATTCCGGTGTTTCCGGCAGTTTCTGCAAGTAAGGCGCCAGCTCCGCCGTCTGCCATTCCTCATAGTCGAAGGGAATGGTCTCCGCCCGGGGTTCCAGAAAGAAATCAAACGGGTTGATCACGGCCATCTCAGCAACCAGGTCCACCGTGATCTTCAGCTCGTTGGTTTTTTCCGGGAACACCAGACGGGCCAGATAGTTGGCCTGCGGGTCCTGTTGCCAGTTCAGGAAGTAACCTTCGGGCTCAACCTTCAATGAGTAACTGAGAATCCGGGTTCGCGCATGCGGGCAGGGGCGCAAGCGAACGATCTGCGGCCCCAGGGTGATGGGGCGCTCGTAGCGATAGTGAGTGGTGTGACACAGGGCAACGTGAATCGACATGGAACCTATCTCGCAGGCGAATAGTGTTGGGAGTTTCAGGCTGTCTCGTAGACAGGAAACCAGGTCTCTGCAATGTCGTCGTGAAGTTCACCGATGTCCAGCTGCAGGTTCTCCAGGAACAGGATCACGTCCTCCTTGCGGATTAACGCATCCACGTCGCCTTCACGGGTATGACGGACTGCCTGCAGTGCCGTGCGCAGCGGAATTTCGTTCCTGGGCAGGCGACTGAGGGCACCGGCCACTTCGCTGAGACTGTGCAGCACCGAGCGCGGGAAGGGTTCGTTCTGCAACAGGAAGCGAATCACCAGAGGCCCACTGACCTTGCGTCGCACGTTGTGACGGTACATCTGGAAGGCACTCTGGTAGCGCAGAACGCTGGTCCACAAGAGCCCGCCGTAGGTTTCGGTGCCATCCCAGCCATCGAGGAACTGTAAGGCACCCACCTCAATCTGTCGCGTGGCCATGTCTGCCCGCTCAAGGTTGCGCCCGACCCGGATGAAGTCGTAGCCCTCGTCATGACTCATACACCCAGCCAGCAGGCCGTTGAGCATCTGGCAGCGGCCAACGATTTCGTTCAGGAATTCGTATCTCGCCCGTTTACCTATCCCCTGATCCATGTGCTCCTGGATGTATCGATAAAGCTCATTGATGACTTCCCAGGCGTCGGTCGGCACCTGATCCCGTGTGGTACGCACATTCTCCCGGGCGGCCTTGATGCAGGAAGCAATGGAACTCGGGTTGTAGCTGTCTGCCATCAGAAACTTCACACAATTGCGCTCATCTGCTTTCTGATGGTGCTGATCGAACAGGGCTTCCATGCCGGTAACCGCTACCAGGCTCTTCCAGGACAGCTGGCTTTCCCGCGGCATATCCAGCGCCAGGGAATTGAAAGCCATGATCATCCGGGCGCTGTTCTCGGCCCGTTCAAGGTATCGGGCCATCCAGTACAGTCTTTCCGCTACACGTGACAGCACATCAATTCTCCTCGTCCACGATCCAGGTATCCTTGCTTCCACCGCCCTGGGAAGAATTCACCACCAGGGAGCCCTTGCGCATCGCCACCCGCGTGAGCCCGCCGGCGGTAACGTAGGTTCGCACGCCCTGCAGCACGAAAGGCCGCAGATCCAGGTGCCTCGGCGCCAAACCCTCGTCGCACAGCGTGGGAGCGACCGACAGACTCAACGTGGGCTGGGCGATGTAGTTGCGTGGGTTCTTCTTGATCAGACGGGCAAATTCGGTGCGCTGCTTCTTGGTGGAATGCGGCCCCACCAGCATGCCGTAACCACCAGACTCGTTCGCCGGTTTGACCACCAGCTCGTCCAGGTGCTCGAGCACATACTCCTGGTCCTGTTTGTTCACGCACATATAGGTGGGCACGTTGGGGATGATCGGCTCCTCATCGAGGTAATAGCGGATCATGTCTGGCACAAAGGCGTAGATCACCTTGTCATCAGCCACACCGGCACCGGGCGCGTTGGCCAGGCCAACCTTGCCATTGCGCCAGGCTCGCATCAGGCCCGGCACGCCCAGGGTAGAGTCTGCCCGAAAGACTTCCGGGTCCAGAAAGTCGTCATCAATGCGCCGGTAGATCACGTCCACGCGCTCCAGGCCCTCTACTGTGCGCATGTACACGCAATCGTCTTCACCAACGACCAGATCAGCCCCCTCCACCAGCTCGGCCCCCATGCGCTGCGCCAGGAACGAGTGCTCGAAATAGGCCGAATTGAAAATCCCCGGGGTGAGTACCGCAATTCTTGGATGATCCTGGGGCCTTGGAGAAATCGACGCCAACATGTCGAACAGCTGGTTGGTGTAGTCATCCACCGGCAGGATACTGTTGTTGTCGAACAGTTCCGGGAACACCCGCTTGGTCAGTTGGCGATTTTCCAGCATGTAGGAAACACCGGAAGGAACCCGCAGGTTGTCCTCAAGAACATATACCTTTCCGTCCTTGTCTCTCACCAGATCCGATCCGCAGATGTGGGCCCAGACCCCCAGTGGCGGCGTAAAACCACGGCACTGCTCGCGGAAGTTCTTGGAGTTGGCGAACACGTACTTGGGAATGACCTTGTCTTTGACGATATTCTGGTCGTTGTAGATATCGTTAATGAACATGTTGAGGGCCGTCAGGCGCTGGGCCAGCCCTTGTTCAATGTTTTCCCACTCCCGGAGCGAGATCACCCGGGGAATGATATCGAAAGGCCAGGCCCGGTCGATATTCTCGCCCTCGCTGTAGATGGTGAAACTGATCCCCATCTCCAGTATCGCCAGTTCGGCAGCCTGCTGGCGCGCCTGGATCTCCTCGGACCCGAGATTGCCCAGGTAGTCGGTAATCGCCGTCGCGGCTCGTCTGGGCTTCCCTTTGGCAGCGATCAGCTCATCGTAGAAGTCGTTGGGATCGTAGTTTTTCCAGTCAATCGCTTTGTTCTTTTTCATTCGGGATCCTTTCATTAACGTCCGTGAGCGATCTGGTGCACCAGACGGAGCTTCTCCACCACCGCAGGCGCCAGCACAAAGGGGTAGGCGTCGTCGTGCCCCATGCTTCGGTTCAGGCTGTTGAGCGCAAGCGTCAAAGGCAACCAATGCCTGATCAGCGCATCGAAATCGCCTGCCAGGTAGGGATCAAACGCCGGACCAGGTTCGTTGCTTGTTGTCGGGCTCTGTTGGGCGTGTAGCCGCAGGCCAAACTGCCAGGCCGTTTCCAATGCATCCACCATATGCAGATAGTGTGCCCAGGTCTCTGCCCAGTCCTCCCAGGCATGGCTGCCGGCATAGGCGCTGATGTATCGGCTTTGCCAGTCAGATGGCGGGCCGTATTGGTAATGCTGGTCCAGCGCTTGCCTGTAGTCTCTGGTCTCATCACCAAAAAGGTCCCGGAATTTGCCCAGCCACGGGCTACTCCGGACAAGCAGATCCCAGTAATAGTGTCCGGACTCATGGCGAAAATGCCCTAAAACAGTGCGATACGGCTCGGCCATCTGGTTGCGCATCCGCTCGCGTTCCACCGGGTCTGCTTCGGCGATGTTGATGGTAATGACGCCATTGGCATGGCCTGTCGTTACTTTTTTACGCTCGTCAAACATAGCCGGCTGATCGGCCAGAAAATCGAATGCCAGCCCAAGCTGATCTTCGTTCCGGGGTTCGCACGGGAGTCCCAGGCGCAAGACGGAATACACAAGCCGCCGTTTCTCTTTTTCGAGGCGACGCCAGAGATCATTGTTCTTCTCGATGCTGAGATCCGGAATGGTGCGATTGAGGCGACAGGCAACACAGAAGGTATGCGGATCGGTTTTGGGGATCAGCCAGTTACAGGCTCGCTGATTCTGATAGTTGTCACACAACCGGTAGAGATCACCACGTGCGACCGTCGCCCAGGTGTTATCGCCTTCCGGCTCGATCGCCAGCAAATCCATGACATCCGGGGCAAAGCCCAGGTCAGCTCCGCAATGGGTACAGCGACTGTTTTCAAAGTAAAGCAGGTTGGCACATCGACCGCAGTGGAACAGCTTCATTGGAAGGCATCCTTGGCCAATACCGGGAAAAGCACGCCTTCAAGTATTGGCCATCCACGCCAAAACGCAAAACTGCCGTTAAGCAATACCAACCTTCGGAGCGACAACTCTTGCCGTCGGCATCCTGTTCTTTGGTGCAGCGATAAGTGCGGGGATCAACATGGGGGAAGGGTTTTCAGATCACCCATCAGGAAAAAGCCCCCGGAGGTCGGGGGCTTCAAGGCGGGACTTACTTGACCTTGGGGTCCAGCTCGCCAGCCGCATAACGTTCGAACATCTGTTCGAGGTTCAGCGGCTTGATCTTGCTGGCCTGGCCGGCGCAGCCGAAGGCTTCGTAGCGGGCGACACAAATGTCGGTCATGGCAACCATGGTGGCCTTGAGGAATTTGCGCGGGTCAAATTCCGCCGGGTTCTGGGCCATGAAGCGACGAACGGCGCCGGTAGAGGCCAGACGCAGGTCGGTGTCGATGTTGACCTTACGCACACCGTGCTTGATACCTTCGACGATTTCTTCCACCGGTACACCGTAGGTTTCCGGGATCTCGCCGCCGAATTCGTTGATCACTTTCAGCCACTCCTGAGGTACGGAGCTGGAGCCGTGCATGACCAGGTGGGTGTCCGGGATGCGGGCGTGGATCGCTTTGATCTGGTCGATGGCCAGGATGTCACCTGTGGGCGGACGGGTGAACTTGTAGGCGCCGTGGCTAGTGCCGATGGCGATGGCCAGTGCGTCTACCTGGGTTTTCTGGACGAAGTCGGCAGCTTCTTCCGGGTCGGTCAGCATCTGGCTATGGTCCAGAGTGCCTTCGGCGCCAATGCCGTCTTCTTCACCGGCCTGGCCGGTTTCGAGGGAGCCCAGGCAGCCCAGTTCACCTTCTACGGAGACACCACAGGCGTGGGCCATTTCAACGGTGCGACGGGTTACGTCG
>CESL01084956.1_pt1 | contig 13070 bp, 15 predicted proteins | sample 531221 | NCBI WGS metagenome assembly CESL01 (sample SAMEA2622197, study PRJEB7988) | marine metagenome | biome: marine biome (ENVO:00000447); feature: mesopelagic zone (ENVO:00000213) & marine oxygen minimum zone (ENVO:01000065); material: "saline water (ENVO:00002010), including plankton...
ATCACCGGCTACAACGATGGAGACATCGCTTACCTCGAGGGCGCAGACCAGAACACGGTTTGGACGGTCGTGGATGACGGCGAAAACACCGCTATCGCCGCCGGCCGCCATACGGTGAACCGTCTCGGCTACATCGTCACCGAGAAGCCTTGGGAAAGCGACATGGACGAAGTCCAGCTCGAGGACCTGACCAATCACGACGAAGACGAACTCGAAGAGCTCGAAAGCTAAGGACATCGCCATGGATGAAGTCTGGTGCATGAGCCACGTCGATCCCGACGATGACACACCCTCAATTCAGAGCATTACCGTTACCGCCTATGTCGACGCCGAGGCGGCATCGCATCACCTGGGAGGCAGTGATCTGCGCATGCTCGACGAGGACAGGTATGGCTTGAAAGTCGGACGTGCGCTTGTCCTTCGCTACTGCGTTCCAGATTTCAGCATCGACGGCATGGACCGGCAGGATGTTGAAATCATCGATGCCGCCGATCACGAGGGCAGGGAAGTTTTCGATGCAATGAGGCGCTCTGATGCCATTACTGGCGCGCGCAGGAGCAACGGGATCATCATCACCAAATCAATGCATGTCGTCCCATCAATGAGGGGCAACCGGATCAGTGCACGCATCCTGCAGGAAATACGGCGTCTTCACTGCGGCATGGCGTTCCATTACGCCCATCGGTCCATTCCGCAAGAATGCGCATCACTCAGGGACGACTTTGCCGCGTCCTTCGAACGGCTACGGCAGACATATCTTTCGGCCGGAATTGGCTTGGCCGTTCCTGACGAAGATGAGCATCCCGAAGTCATGACCGCCTACTGGGACGGACACGACGGCTCCTACCATCCATGTCACATCAACTGGCAAAAAGTCGCCCATGGCGGCATCCGGATCGCAGCATGATCTTTGTGATCCTCTCCATCGCAGCCTTCTTCAGTATGATTGTGGCCTTGGCGTTCAAGAACATGGGACCGCGATGGATGGTGATCGCAGGCATTGCCAACATGGCGTTCTACATGCTGGGACTCTGGCTTCTCGGAGCTTTTGGTTAGTCAGCCCTGCGTCTCTTCGAAACGATCGACACGTTCAGAACGCCCAAGGCGATAACCGAGCCGATCAAGGATAGAACAAAAGAAGCAATCGAGATGTCGCCGCCGAACATTGTCGGAAGCCCGAAGTAGGGAGAAAACAAGAGTGCTGCAAGCAGCGCTCCGAACATCCCTACAATGACATTGATTGCCATGTCTCGCGACCCTCGGCCAATGGTCAAGCAGGCCATATATCCAAGCACGCCGCCGATCGCGACAAGCAGCAATACACCCATGAAACAATCCTTTCATATTCATGGGAGGAGAGCGCGCAGGAAACGAACGCCGTTTCGGCTGTCTCCTCCCGTCTCATTCATTCAACCTGCAATTACTCGAGCAGGTTCCCACCTGGAGATCCCGACATGACAAGCAGCTATCCTACTGCCGGCCTCGAAACTGGGGTTCAGCGCGGCTTTACCTGGATTCGCCTCAAAGGGGACAACGGCAAGGTATTCATGTTCGTGGTTCCTCCGGGAAAACCCTTTCCCAGCGAAATCACATTCGGCAACGGTCACTACCGAGAGAACAAGGGCTTCAACCCCTTCGACGACACGCTTCCCGAGCACGATGCCCAGCTGCGCGATGATCACGCAATGGGAGAAATGGACCTCCAGAAATGGATGGACGATCTGGTTCCGCGGCCTGAAGGGTGCGAGATCACTTCATGGATCGACACCTATAGCGACTGCGTTCGCATTTCGGCGCGCACATGGAAGAACGGACGCGTCGAAACCGTAACGCGCCGAACCAACTCCAAGCTCGACATCGTTCCTCAGATACGTGAAATCTACGGTTATTTCGAACGCAACTGCCCTGCGCCTACTCCTGACCAGGAACAAGCAATCATCATTAGCAGCGTGGGACAGGCCGTTCTCAATGCCTGCAAGAAGCAGGGCCTCGACATGTTCCTTGCCTGGCACGAGGAAAACGAAAAGAAAGACGATCAGACCGCATACGGCTATCCATCGATCGCAATCGACGGGACTCTTTTTTCCGCAAAGGGAATTACAAAAGGCACCTTCGAGCGGAAAGCAGGTCTGCGCCAGCTGCTCCTGAAAATGGAAATGAAGGACGGCCACACTTACGACGAAGACCAAAAGGGGGCTACACTCACCTTGAGGCTGCCGCCCAACGAAACCCTTCTAAAAGGCGCAAAGGGCAAACGGCTTTCGGACATACTGGGCATTCCCGGAGCTGAAGAATGCACCATCCGCACCGCGCGCGAGGATCGGGACGAAACGTCGCCAGGAAGGTATTCCAATCACCGGATGGTGTTCCGATCGTCCCTGGGAAATAACCGCCTCAACATTCCTGAACCTGAAGAAGATACACTCGAAGAGGTCTATCGCGACCTTGATATGCTCATTGGCCCCGACGGTCATTTCACCTCGGCCGACGGGAGCGTTGCCTATCATCTCGATCGCATGGATCCCAGAGTTCAACGCGAAGTGCTCGCAATCCTCAAGAGCGGTGAAACACTTTCTCTGGGCAAATATGGGGTTCCCGATATTCGCGCTAAGCCCAGTGGCTCACATATTTGCCATGAGTGGTGCGACCGCGTCCTTCTGACGAAGAGAGGAATGCAGACATGAGCACGAACATCAACGGGCGCCGATCATCGCTCCCCATCGGACAGCTTTACGAGGTCCTTGTCGACAGCCTGAAGCCGCAAATCAAATCCACTGGCAAGACACTTCTCAACCAATCTCTTGCCAAGATGATTGCCGGCCGCTTCGACAGGGTAGCACTGGGAACGATCGAGGCGAAAGAGGACTGGAAGACAGCCCAGGACATTGCATCTGACTGCTATCAGGACATGGCAGATCGACAGCAGGAGGTGAAGAAGACTGGACGCCGTGACGTAGACGTCGACCACGAATTCGAGGTCTTCCTGTTTCCTTCAGGCGACGGCACCTTGATCCTACCCGTCTGTGAACAGGAAGAGATGACCTCGATTCTAGACAGGCACAGCTCTATCGAACGCTACTCTTGGTGGAATAGCACCGACAAGCCAGATGACCTTTCCGAGGAGCAATGGCAGCAGCGCGAAAAAGAATGGATGACCGCACTGCCGGGATCGGGCCTTATCTCGGAACGGTCTCTCAGGATGACGCTGTTCGATGGAGACATCCGGATCAACCACGATGTTCCATTGACATGGGCCTCAATCCCGAGCCCAGAAGAACGACTCAAACGCCTTGGCGCCGACGAGTATGTGAACCGGCATTACGATCAATCCAAGGGAATGAGCCAGGTTTTCCAACTACTGGAAAGCTACAAGTCCGATCCCGAACTCACGCAGGAAGTCGAGAACGAACTCAGGCCCTTTATCTTGGAAATAGCAAAAGACACTCCCGTCCAGCGGTTAAGGGCCCAATAACAACCGTGCTTCCATAAGGTTCCTTTCTATCCTAAAATGACACAAGGAAAGGAGACATTCGCGTGGAAACCGCCCCTGACAAAAGGCGAAGCAGAAAGGGAATCATTCTCCTGCTCGTCCTCGTCGCGGGCTTCACCGGACTGCTAGGCGGCGCCATAGGCGGAGCAGCCGGAGCGGTATGGGTGGTCGAGACTATGGCTAAGCCACGCTATTCTCCCAAGGTCAAGAACGCGGTCATAGACTACGACATGCCTGAAGAAGGCGCGAGGCCGGTCGATATCGCAGGAATCAAAAAAGCCGGCACTCCTCTCAATTCCTGTCTCATTGGCTTTCTTGAAGACAACCGAGACCTCATGCCTCACGCCAAGTGGGAGGACGTCCGACTCGCACCCTATTTCAAAAGCGAAAGCGACATCATCACCGAAATGGCTTTCGCGCGGGGGGCGGCCGCCATCACAAGGCGCAACGAGATCATCGTTCGCATTCCGGATGTCGAGGAAGGCTTCAACGGCCTCAACGAACGCCTCTTCTTCCATGAACTTGCCCATATCGACCAGTATGCTTCCGGCCGCATGGATCTTCCCGACTACGCAGCCAGTGCCGCCACAGCTTACGCTGCCGGACGGGACGCCCACGACAATACTTATGAACAAGAGGCCGAGGAAATCGCTCTGCTACTGGTCGACCTGTGGAAGACAAGCGAATGGCGCAAGAAGTGCCATCCGGACCTCAAGGATAATACCAAGCGGGCGGATAGCGAAAGGCCGATCGCTCGCTATGCGATCTTTGACCGACAGAACCAAGAATACAGACTGGTCGAGCACAAGCTGCATGCCACCTCATCATACGAAGCCATCATTCCCAAGAAGGATCGCGAAAAGACTTTCGGCAGATCCTTGATCGACAAACTTACCGAAGACGACGAAGGCTGAATTCCCGACACGGAGACGGGTTTTCGGGCCGTCTCTGAGAAGGAAAATGCAATGACCAGACGCGTGGAAACCATCGGCGATGCAACGCTGATATTGGGCGACGCCTATGAAGAAAGGCCAGCCCTCGGCTACAAAGATGCCGATATCATGGATCCACCATACCTCATCGCAACCAGTGGCGGGGGCAAACTGCGGAAAAGCAGGACCTACCTCAGCGACTTGGCAGATCAAGGCCTGGCAGACGACTTCGATCACACTCTCATCAATGGTCTGGCGTGCGGGTCGGTGGCTGTCTTCTGTTCAAATGACCAGCTGCCAACCCTGCTGCCCTATCTCAACGGGACCTTCCACCGTTTTGCCCTGGGCTTTATCGCCAAGCGGAATCCTTTGCCCATGGGGAACAAGTCGTTCTTGTCTGATATCGAGCCGGTTATCCGCTGCTGGAACCGCGGCTTTCATCCTGTAGGCGAGATCATGGATCGGAGGAAAGGGCTCATCCTCGACGCTGAAAACTACGACGATGCAACCTTCGTCGAGAATATCGCAGAAGAATCCAGTGTCACGCCTTCGAAGACCTATGGTCATCCGACGGTAAAGCCTCTCGAGATCATGCGACGGATCGTAAGGACGACAAACGGCGAGGAAATCGTCGACTCCTTCATGGGCACCGGAACAACGGGCATTGCCTGCATACTCGAAGGCAAGCGCTTTATCGGTATCGAGAAAGACCCCACGCATTTCGATACAGCATGCCGGCGCATAGAAGAGGCGGTTGCAGCAAAAAGGTGATGCAAATCTGTAATCCGTGGTAGACTTCGATCCTGAAACGTCTTCACGGAGAGAACGATGGACGCCGTATCAAGTGCAAAGAACCTGATCCGCCAATACGAGGAAATGGAAGACCTCGACATGATGGCGCATGCCAAGGCCGGGGAAAGCCGACGCGCACACGATTTCATCAGGGTTGACCTTCCTATCATGCTCGACGTGGCCGAAGGACGTAATCCGCACGAACGGGCAAACCTTTCGGAAAGACAGGCTGCGCTCCTCGAACTCACTCCTGGCGACATGGCCGACAAGATCGATTCCGATATGTCATCGGCACGGCGAGTTCTGGGATGGGTAGCTCCCTTCGCGAAAGACGAGACTAAGGACTTTGTCCTCAACCATGATTCCTTCGGACAGGAGCTGCGTGACGGCCTCGTAACACATCAGAAGGCGCACGCAGAAGCCGACCGTAGCGCCGGCTACAGCAATGATCCGGAAGCGCCTCTTGATACAGAGATGTTCAACAATGTGCGCGAGCAGTTAGCACGATCGGGCTATTACCGGCCGGGCGATAGCGTAATCTCACCTCCCCGGGACAGGGAGCCCGACGAGGATCCCTATTCCTTCCCCCAGCAGAAAGTCGAAGAAATTCGCCTGTCCCGCGTCAGCGAGAATTCCGCTTCATTCTTCCAAAGCTTCAAGCTCGAAGGCGAAAGCGATTTCCGCAAGCAGAGCGAACTCATCGATCCCCGCGGAACCGAGCATGGCTATGGAGTTGTCGCAGAAGCGGCAGGTCGTCTCTACTACGTTCAAACCGAAAACCCCTTCGGCAAGATCGAACCCGAGAACATGATCGCTCGAGAAATCGCCGGCGTCGAAAAGTCGATGACCGACCGGATTGAGCACGAAATTCTCGAGAGCCGCAACGACAGCCTTCAAAATGGTCTTTACAGCCAGGAAGACATTCACGGTCCCCAGATCGCTCCGACCAACAAGCGTGAGGTCCTCGGCTTCGACTCCGATACAAAGGAGCCTATTGCCGGTGAATTCACCTACCACGGAACAGACGGCGCCAACGACCGCCATGGCCCAATCGTCATCGAAGCAAATTCGTGGTCCTCAGGCACCGGCCAAGATGAAAGGGAATGGGCAAATCTCGCCATAAGGCGACACCTCGAAAAGCACGAATTCCCATCTTCCAGCATTGCTGAGCAGGCCGAAGCAAACAGGCAGACAAGCTTTGTTACGCGGGGCGAGCCCACCAGTGAAACCATCCGCCATGGAAACCAGCAGGCCGCCATGGCAGCTGCCATGGGTCAAGGCTTCTGAATCAAGAGAGCCTGCGAATACTTTCGACAAGAAAAATTTCGCAGGCTCCATCACCCTGATCATTCCTGACCCGCGACGTTCTCATAATAGAGCCGTCATCTCTTCTGACATCAATGAGATACCCAGATAGCGACACGGCGTCGCCTTCATCTAGGTCATCCAGCTCAAGCTCAACGGCTTTCGTTGCAGGAGCAACGTGCCAGTTAGCTGTCGATACACGAAAGTCTGCAACAATCTGAGGCTCTTCTCGGGAGCTAATATCCCCGACATAGGTCCACGAATAGCTGCGCCAAGGTTGGCGAATGGAAAATTGGGATCTCACATCCTGCTTACCAGCCTGCCCCCAGGCAACCGCGAGATCTATGATCGAAATCCTTGATAGTGGATCATCCGGGCGGACCCGATAGTCTCGCCGAGAGAGGATAAGCACTTCAGCGTCCATTCTTGCGACTCGGGAAATTCCCTGAGCATCGAACTGAATGACAGCACTGCCTTTCGGCTCGTCCCTCTGCCATGGCTCCGGCAATGATGCATCCCATTGGGAGCACGCAGTGCACAGCAGCACAGGCAAAAAAGCAAACCATCTCATATTTTCATGGAGAACCCACATGAATGCGCAAGTCAATCCTGAAAGAGATCTGGAAGACAATGATGTCATTCTGGAGATCGTAACTATCAGCAGGATCACAGTTCCACGAGGAAGTAGCGTTACAACTACAATGTCCGGCCAAGGCGGGACCATCATCCTACCCAATGGAGACGAGCTCAAAAGCTTCCTCGTTCTCGAGCTCAACGAGGAAGAGGATCTGACAACACAGCAGCTGGAAGAGCGTGGGTGCAGCTGCGAAGACATTTCTCGTGAAATACGCGCCATTGACGAAGGGTCCGAAGCGTGAGGACCTACAAGGCAAACGTCACTCTAGAGTGCCGTTACCAGCGCCACCGTCCGGAGGGCACATTCGCCTTCCCCGAGGGTCCGCAGCCATGGACCGGAGAATGGCAAGAGACGTCCAGAACCCCAGTCGAAAATAATCTCGAAGGCACTGCTCACGTTTGCACGATTACCTATGAAACAGAGATCGATCTGTGGACGCCTGACCGTGAAAAGGCCGAGGCGATGCTGCGCGAGTGGAGCGAAAAGCTCTGCTATGACAATACGCTTCCCCAGACGTTCTGCCCAAACAGATGGAACAGAGCGGCAGGCGGAACACACATCGCCAGCTGGACGATTTCCGAAGGCGAAAACGTCCCCATGGTTCACACCGCCGCATTACCCTGGCGGCTGCTGGTCGATCCCAACATGTCTATGTATGGACCTTGGGCAAAGCCCAAGTATCGATCGGTTCGGATTGATGCGATCTTTGAAACACTGCGCGATCTGGCAGCCAGCGCGCAACATCATGAAGATCATCCCCGCTGGCATAACCATCATGCCTGCGCCCTTCTAAACGGCGGAGACAGTGGAATGCATTTCGGCTTCGGTTGGAAGATTTCACCCGTTTCAGACTTCGAGCAAATCAAGCAGCGCTTCGTTCATGCACTGCTGGCCAGCGGCCATTCCTGTTACGATGACTGGAGGCGTGAAGCAAAGATCAGCCTGGAAGCCACCCACGAGATCAACGCACCACTTCCCCGCAGCAACGAACAATACGTCCGCGGCGAAGATCTGCGCATGCTTTTCAATCTAAAGGGCTGCAAGACCTCGGTTCAACTCAACGGAATGCATCCAAAAGCAAATGAGATCCATGCCTTTGGAATAGCCATATCTCCAAGCGGCTTCACCATCCTGCTGAGCTATGGCTATCAAGGCTCAAGATGGACAGAGGAACTAGCAAGATCTCGCTTCAACGAACCGTTTCTTGCTACCCTTACCCGAGCAAAGAGGAATGCAGACAAAATCGTGCCCGACATGCGTCAGGCGGTATCGGATAAATACTGGAAGGAGAGGGAAAATGCTTAAAATGAAATTCGTAGCTGCAGGTCTCGCAGCAGCAGCACTTGCTGTCGCGGCCGGCGCCACGACCTTGGCAATCATGGCCATGCGCAGGGTCGATGTGAACTTCGACGATATCGATTGGGGCTAATCCTGGCAGGGGTGAGGCGACTCGAACGCCTGACCTGCGGTTTTGGAGACCGCCGCTCTACCAACTGAGCTACACCCCTTCAGGAATATGCTTGGTCGGGGTGACACGATTCGAACATGCGACCCTCCGGCCCCAAACCGGATGCTCTACCAACTGAGCTACACCCCGCGACCATGCGGAAAGCACGATGGAGGTGGAGATTGCTTGTTTCGAAAAATTATCGAGACACGCTACCGCCGGACGCGGGGCGTGCAAGCCCGCGTCCTAGAGGTTCGGTCGCCAGGGGGCGAAAAAGGCTGCTCGATTCGTCATGGAGCGCTTTCTAGCGACTCGCAGAATCCTCGTCAACGCAAATGACGCAAAAAATTCAAACGTTTCTATTTTTAGGATAAATTTACCAGTTTCTTTCATCTGTTCTTTACCATCGCGGCAAAGTCGGGCTACCATTCTCCTACGGACAATCCTGTCCGATACGCAAACACAGGAGATACCTCATGCGTGAACTCGATCTCAGCGAACTGCAGCAGGTTGCCGGCGGCAGCGGCACCAATACCGGCGTCTCGGGCTAACCAAGACCCCGGCTGCACAAGCCAACATCGAGGGGCGCAGAGAGTAACGGCTTTGCGCCCCTTTCATTCGAACAGAAGAAGCCGCAATGCGGCTAGAAGGAATAAAGAAATGCGCGAACTCGACGCAAACGAACTGAAGCAGGTCGCAGGCGGAAGCGGCACCAACACCGGTGTTTCCGGCATCGTGGGCCGCCGTTCCAGCGGAACGAATACCGGGGTCTCGGGCTAACCAAGACCCCGGCTGCACAAGTCGAAAACAAAGGGCGCGGGGAGTAACGGCTCCGCGCCCTTCTTTTTGTCCAATGGACCACGGATCACTAACAAATCATTAAGGCCTGCCATTACCACGTGGCTACCTTCCATCCTATAACCCGGTTATGCCCGGGACCGAGGACCTTTTCAGGCGTCAGGCCGTCGATGCGCAAAACGTCATGCACGGGCGTGTGCGTATAGCGCCTCCACCCGGCTGGACGCTTACCACGGGAATAATCGTAGGCACCGTTTTCCTTGCAATTGTATTTGCAAGCTTTGCCAGCTACGCACGAACGGTAGCTGTAAGCGGTCAAATCGAGACGGACCGAGGCATCCCCAGCGTCTTTGCTCAAGAGCCCGGGGTTATCGATCTCCGTGTGAGCCTGGGCGACCGGGTAGAACAAGGTCAGGTCGTTGCAGAGACGACGCTGCTTGGAAGCGACGAACGCGGCAATCTGGCACTGAGAAGGCAGAAGGCGCTCGAGGAGGAAAAGGCCGTAGCCCGAATGAGAGCGGAATCGGCAACGGCTGCCGGCAATTCTCAAGCGCAGGCCGCAAGAACGCGCGCTGCGGCGGCAAGTAGTCGCATTTCAAGCCTCCAGGAACAGCTCAACCAGGCCCGATCAAGGACACGGACGGCCGAAGCCGATCTCGATCGGGCGCGCAGCATAGCTGAACGTGGCTTCTTGTCCCGGCGTGATCTTGAACTGCGCGAAAGCGAAGTGTTCGCGCGCAAGCAGGAAGAGTCTTCGATAGAAGAGCGAATAGCAGCTGCGCGCGGTGAAGTTGCCAGCGCAAATGCAGAAGCAGATCAGGCTATCAGCCGGTCGCAGGTAGAAAGGGCAGAGGCTCTTGAAACAGTCACACGCGCAGAGCGCAGTGAGGCCGACCAGTCAACCGCGACAAAGGAAGTGCACATCGCGCCATCAACAGGGATGGTAGCATCTTTGCCCGTCAGAAGCGGGCAGGCCCTGAGAGGTGGTGAGACAATCGCAGTTATCGCTCCAGAGGGCGCGGAAATCGTAGCAACCTTGCGACTGCCAACAAATGTCATGGGAGACATTAAGCCAGGACAGAACGTGAAGGTCGCGGTCGACTCCTATCCGTATCAGACATTTGGAATGCTAAAAGGAAGAGTCGAAAACGTCGCGCGCGTCGCAACCGAAGAGGATGGACAAGAGGTCTACCTGGTCCAAGTTGCAATTCCTGATTCTATTGATGCTTACGGAAAGCGGGAACCGCTTTTGCCGGGAATGACAGTGAGTGCGCGCATTACAACGCAAGAGCGCACTCTCATGCAGTGGCTCCTTGACCCCCTTTATGCGGTGGCCAAACGATGATCACTGACAGTGCCCCGATAACCAGTCTGCGGCGACGTCGGAGCGTTAAGCCCATACGGCAAACGGAAATAGCCGAATGCGGCATTGCCTGCTTGGCAATGATCTCGAGCTACTGGGGACACGAGATCGGCCTCGAGGGGCTCAGAAGTCGATTCCCGGTGACCTCGCGAGGAATGACGCTCGCCGATATCGTCAAGCTAGCCAATTCGCTCAACCTCTCTACGCGGCCCCTGCGCATCGAGATCGAGAAGCTGCCGGAGCTTTCCTATCCTGCCATTCTTCATTGGGGAATGAACCACTTCGTCGTGGCAGAGCGGGAGAAAAATGGCAGGATCTATATCGTCGACCCTGCGCATGGGTCCGGCGGATGGCACGACCATGAATCAGTCGGCAGAAATTTTACTGGCATAGCTCTCGAGCTGGAGCCTTCCGCAGACTTTGCTCCCGAGGCTGCAATAAGAAAGCTTGGGTTCTCAGAATTGTGGGGACGAACGCAAGGTCTCTGGTCAACCGTTCTGCAGGCAGTTGTCCTGTCACTGGTTCTGCAAATCTTCGTCATTGCTTCACCCTACTTTCTTCAAGTGTCGATCGACGAGGCCGTCCCTGCGGGGGATGCTGACCTGATTACCACGCTGGGATTGGGATTTGCAGCTTTCGCAATTATCGCCGGCATTGCCCATGCCATGCGGGGATATGTTCTGCTTTCTGCGGGAACGATGCTCTCTTATGCCATGTCCACCAATGTTGCCCGGCACATGCTCCGCCTGCCTATTGCATGGTTCGAAAAACGCAGCGTCGGAGATGTCCTGTCGCGCTTCCAGTCGGTGCAGCCACTGCGGATACTGCTGACCGAAGGAATGTCCGCTGCAGCCCTAGATGGCCTCATGGCAACTCTCACCTTGCTGGCAATGATGATCTATTCGCCGGTCCTTGCAATGATCCCGCTGCTTTCCTTGATCGCCTACTCCATCTTGCGTGCACTCACCCTTCCCAAAGAGAGGGCTGCGGAAGGAGAGGCCATCATTGCGCTGGGCAAGGAACAAAGCGCAATGATCGAAACACTGCGCGGAATGGTCACCATTCGCCTATCGGGGCAGGAATCCCTGAGACAGGCAGCCTGGCAGAACCGTCTCACGGACATGCTTAGCGAGCGATACTCACACGACAAAATCAAGACTACACAGATGGCCGGCGGCTACATGCTTGAGGCTCTTGAAACAGTGGCTATCGTCTGGATCGGTGTGCTTCTTGTCATTGATGGAGGCTTCTCCATCGGCATGCTGTTCGCCTTTGCCGCGTGGCGCCTGCAGTTTTCTGCGGCCGCACGGCGCGTGATTGATCAAGTCTCGGAATGGCGAAAAGCAAAGCTCCATCTGGATAGGCTTTCAGACATTGCTTTCACCAATCAGGATCCTGGCTTTTCTGAACCCGAGTTCCAAAGAGAGGAACTCAAGGGCAAAATCGAACTCAGAAACGTCTCACACCGTTACGGCGAATATGAGCCACATGTTCTCGAGGACGTGAACCTCACTATCGAGCCAGGCGAGAACATGGTCATTACCGGACCAAGTGGAAGCGGCAAAAGCACACTTATCAAGATTCTTCTGGGATTGGTCGAACCTTCGTCAGGCGAAATTCTCGTGGATGGAAAACACCTCTCATCCTACGGAAGAAGGGCCTACCGGGCGCAAATCGGAGCCGTTCTGCAAGATGACACCCTCTTTGCAGGGTCCATCATGGATAATGTCTCAAGCTTCACAGGAGCGGATGAAGAACGTGTGCGCAAGGCGCTGTCCGACGCATCCGTGCTCGAGGAAGTCGAGGCCATGCCCATGCGTGAGCACACGCTTGTCGGCGACATGGGATCGACCCTCTCTGGAGGTCAAAAGCAACGGATCCTGATTGCAAGAGCTCTTTACTCATCGCCGCGCATCCTCGTCATGGACGAAGGAACATCGCACCTCGATGCGGCGCATGAAGCAAATGTTAACAAGACCATATCTCGAATGGGCGTGACCCGTATTGGTATAGCCCATCGCAAGGAGACCATCGCAGCTGCCCAGCGCGTGGTAACATTGCGCAATGGCGTAATTGAGAACGATACATTGAATAAATAGGTGCCGGGGAAAAGCTCCGGTGCCACACACCGGAAGGAACCCGACATGAATTTGCAACGAGACGAAGCTGACAGGAAGGCAAACGTATTAGCCTTCGCCTTCGTTGCCTTGGCTACCATGTTCGCTGTCATTGGCCAATTGGGCTCAGGAATCGATCGTGATGTGCGTAGCATGCGCTATGCCATCAGCGACAAGGATCCCTCTGGA
>CESL01075345.1_pt1 | contig 13066 bp, 13 predicted proteins | sample 531221 | NCBI WGS metagenome assembly CESL01 (sample SAMEA2622197, study PRJEB7988) | marine metagenome | biome: marine biome (ENVO:00000447); feature: mesopelagic zone (ENVO:00000213) & marine oxygen minimum zone (ENVO:01000065); material: "saline water (ENVO:00002010), including plankton...
CCGAGCGTGGTGCCCGGGGAAACTCCCCCAATCCGAGTGCCTTCTGCTTGTACAAGCTTGGTCGGATCTGCCGGATCAGGGAGCAGTCCAATCGGTGTGTTCCCCACACCGAGAGCGGGAAGCCGTCCACCATTGATGAAACCACTGCGCCCCTGACCGACGCCGAACTGAAAGCCTCCCGTGCTGTCGATGCTGGTCAAGTTGACCCCAATCGCACGTACGAAGCTGCGACTGACTTCGGCAATACGCACTTGCAGATTGACCTGCAGCGGAGTCGCCATACGCAGGCGGCTGATGACATTCGATTCCGTGCCGACGAAGGCTTCGACAAGACGCTGCGCTTCTTCGGCATCCTCCGGAGCGGCGACCGTCCCGGTGAGCAGGATGACATTCGACCCCATGGTGGCGACCGAAATGTTGGCTTCGGGCATGGCGAGGGCGAGTAGCTGGTCGATGCTGCCGATATTCGATCCGACGCGGACATTGGCGGACCACACGATGTCGCCGGCATTGTTGCTGGCGTAGATCGTCGTTTCGCCACCGGCCTTGCCGAAGACGTAGAGCTGGCGTTGCGATTTGACCTGGACGTCGGCGACATTGTCGTCGGCGACAAAGACATCGGCCATATTGCCCGGTACATTGACCAGTTCACCGCGACCGATGGAGAGAACGATCTCGGAGTTGGGACGAACCACAGACTGGGCAGTGGCAGTGGTAACCGGGGCTGCCGCCAGCGGCATCAACGCCAAGCTGGAGAGCAGGAGTTTCGTTGTAAGGCGACGTGTCATGGAATTGCCCCCTGAATGGCGTTCCTGTTGCTTTTTCCTGCTCATCTCACACCTACAGCTTGGGCGGCAGGCAATGTCTGTGCGGCACTTGCGGCACCGCGCGCCGTGCTCGATCCGACTGCACCAATCGATACATCCTCGGTCTGCTTGCCACGGGTGACCCGCACGCTGGGACCACTGCGAACCGGTTGTCCGTCGCCGTAAGCGGCTTGCGGTGCGCTGGTGCCCTGCGCAGGAGCCGTACGGCGCTGGAAGCGCGATACGTCGCCGCCGGTCACGTAGGTGCTCTTGCCGTCATCGGGACGCGCCATGGCTTCGCGCAGGAGCCGTTCTTCCTGCTCGGGGGTGGCGTTATCCGGAATGGAGACGTCACCCGAAGCGATGGCCCGTTCGAGTTCGCTCTGATTGTCGGCGAGTGAGCGCAGCGACAAGCTGAGCGTGCCGATTGTCTGCGCCACGGCGACCTTCTCGGCAATGAGCGGGGTTACTTCGAGCGTGACAGTGCTGAACGCCTTGACCACGGTCGATCCGTCTTCCGCCTTTTCCGAAACGGTCGACTGGTCGGTTGCCAGAACACGAAGGTTACGAAGAATGGTTTCCGATGCCTTCAGGCTGGACTCTTCGCTACCTTCGACCTGCTGGGTCAGAACCATGTCCACCCGGTCGCCTGGGAAGACGAACCCGGCTACACCCGACTGGGCGGTAACCGGAACCGTTATGGCGCGCATGCCCGGCGTCAGAGCGGCAGCGAGAAAGCCCCGATCTCCGGGGGCAACCAGAGAGCCCTGCGTCACAGGTTCGCCAGCCGTGATCGGATGGCGGACGACAGTGCCGAGAAGCTTCGTGATATCCGCCTCGCCGTCGAGGAAATACGCATCCTGGACCAGTTCGGCAGGCCACGCTTGAAAGCCGATGGCATCGGCGGTGATGATCGTCCCGACCGGGAGCGCACGTTGTGCAACAAGGACCTTGGGTCCCTGCGGTTCGACCTGCGCGGCAGCCTCGGCCTGCGGTGCGCCTGCACCGGCAAACATGCTCCGTGCGACAAGTGCCGTACCGACCGCGATGATCAGTGCAGCAACCAGCAGAACCAGCTTCTTCCTATCCATGGCTTTGTAGCCCCCTAATTCAGCCCGCGAAATCCCAGTGCGGGCAAGTATGGTTTCAAGCTTTACGGGCGAATTGGTTAAAATCGCGTTGTCAGCCCGCGGCTATCGCGCCGACCGGCCGGAACATCTGGCCGCTTGCCATCACCCACAGAGCGGCGAGCGAAATCGCGGGACCGTAAGGGACCCATAAATCGCGATCGTGCCGCCGGATGATGCGGATCGAACCAAGCGTTACGACAAGCAGGATGATGAAGGGTGCCAGCATCAGGCCGATAACCGCGATAGGGCTGGTCGTTACGGAGCCGAGCAGATCGGCCGGAACTGAAAGTCGTGGTCCACCCAGAACGGCGCTGGCGAACAACGCAGCAATGGCCGTGCCCAGACCCAACAGTATGGCATCGCACAAAGGGCGGGTCCGGACGGTAGTGGAATGGGCTACGCGCCAGGCGCCAATCGCCATGGTCAGCACCCAGCCGAGCATCGCCATGGCAACCAGCAGCAGAGTGAACTGCGAGGGCGGTACCCACAATGCTAGCGCCGAGAGCAGCTTCACATCGCCGCCGCCCATCTGACGGATAGCGAACAATATGCAGCACACGGCGAACACAATGGCGGCCAAACCGATCTGAAGGGCGACGCCCGGCCAGAGCGGCAAACCAGTCGATAGCCAGAATACCGGCGCGCCCAAGGCGACCGCCATCGTCAGCCGGTTGCTGATCGTACGGCTCTTCAGATCCGTTACGATTACCCAGAGCAGTGCGATTGCCAATCCGGCGAGCAATACGTAGGTGGAAATTTCGCTTTGCATGTCGCCCCCGAGGCTTTCTTCGGGGCCGGTGCTACAGGAACGTGCTTACCAAACAGTAACCATACGAGGATGTCCGGTCACCGTTATGCAGGCAGAAAGGCAATCCATCGATCGGCGCGCGATACCGGCCGGGGCTGTAGAGAGCGGGTTTGCGTTAGCGGATGGCCATGAAATCCGCCGGATCGATTTACCGGCTGGGGATGAGGGCAAGCGCGGGGCGATCCTTTTCATGCCCGGCCGCGGCGACTTCTACGAAAAGTATCTCGAAACCCTCGTCGAGTGGAGTCGCGCTGGCTGGCACGTGACCGCGGCGGACTGGCGCGGGCAGGCTGGATCAGGGCGTTTGGGCGACGATGCAATCACAGGACATGTCGGGGACTTTTCCGACTGGGTCGATGACCTGGCCTTTCTCTGGAAGACTTGGAAAACAGAGACGCGCGGGCCGCATATAGTCGTCGGCCACTCGATGGGGGGGCACCTCGTCACGCGTGCGCTGGTGGATGGAGAGATCGATCCCGACGCAGCGATACTCAGCGCGCCGATGCTCGGCATGTCGGGTCCTCCGCTGCCGCTGGGGGTATCGCACTTCGTCGCTTGGTTCATGACCAAGATCGGCAAGCCCACGCGGCCCGCATGGAAGTGGAGCGAGAAACCCGGCGAAATGCCGGCGAATCGCTCCGACCTGCTGACGCACGATGCCGGTCGGTATGCGGACGAATTATGGTGGCGGGAGAGGCGACCCGAACTGGTCATGGGGCCGGGAAGCTGGGGCTGGGTCGAGCGGGCCTATGCCTCGACGCGCCAGTTGGAAAGGCGCGGCGCGATGGAGAACGTGGAGGTGCCTGTCCTCATCATCAGCACATCTGCAGACAAGCTCGTTCGTCATCCGTCCGCGGTGCGCGCCGCACAGCGATTTCCCAATGGAGAGTTGCTGGCGTTCGGCAATGAAGCGCGCCATGAAATCCTGCGGGAAGTTCAGCCCGTACGAGGGCGTGCGATGGCCGGCATCGCCGAATTCCTCGACCGGGTGGCTCCGCCAGAGGTTTCGTGAGCACATACGATTTCGCATTGATCGGCGCCGGGATTGCAGGTGCCAGCCTGGCCGCCGAACTCTCGCTAGGCGGTGCAAGGGTCCTGCTGTTGGAAGCGGAGGACCGGCCGGGATATCATGCCACGGGGCGTTCTGCTGCATTCTGGGAGGAGTGTTACGGCGGCCCGGACATAGTTCCGCTTACGCTGGCATCCGGGGAATATCTGCGCAGCGGCGGCTTTCTGCAGCAACGGGGGGCCTTGTACATTGCGCGCGATGAGGATGCGGCACTTGTCGGTGACTTTCTCGAGCGGTTCAAGGCAACGGGGGCGGTGCTGGAACGGCTGGGGGCCGCCGAGGTGCAGCGCCGCGTTCCGGGGATACGCTCGGCATGGTCTGCTGCGGTTTGGGAACCGGCCTGCGCCGATATCGATGTAGCAGCGCTCCACGCCCATTACCTTCGACTAGCGCTCGATACCGGCGTGAACCTGCAATGCCGGGCGCGGGTCACCGGTCTCCAGCGGATATCGGGGTGCTGGCGTATCACCGATGTCAGCGGGGAAGAATATCACGCCGATTGCGTCGTAAACGCGGCGGGGGCGTGGGCAGACGGACTGGCTGCGATGGCGGGAGCACGGCAAGCAGGAATTACGCCCTATCGTCGTACGGTGGCCCAGCTTCGCCTGGCGACAAACGTGCCGGAAGATTTGCCTCTCGTGCTCGATATTGAGGGCAAGTTTTATTTCAAGCCCGAAGCGGGAGGGCGGCTCTGGGTGAGTCCCCAAGATGAAGAACCGAGCGTGCCTTGCGATGCGGCACCGGAGGAACTGGCAGTTGCACAAGCGATTGCGCGGCTTGAACAAGTCGTCGACTGGCAGATCGAGGCGGTCGAACACAAATGGGCTGGCTTGCGCAGCTTTGCCGCCGACCGGAGGCCTGTTTACGGATTCGACCCGAAGATCGAGGGATTCGCGTGGTTCGCGGGACAAGGTGGCTTCGGGATACAAACGTCCCCCGCTGCGGCACGGTTAACGCGGCAATTGTTGCTGGGCGAAGGCAGGGACGAGATGACAGCCGATCTCGATGCCGATCTGTACTCGCCGGATCGTTTCGGCTGAACTTCTTACGAGCTTAGTTCCGCCCGGCTATCCGGTCGGCCTCGTCACTTGCCAAGCGATCGACCCGGTCGTTTTCCACGTGACCGGAATGGCCCTTGACCCAGTGCCAATCCACCTTGTGCCGCGCGGTGAGGTCGATCAGTTCATGCCATAGCTCGGCATTGCGTACCGGCTTCTTGCTGGCGTTGACCCAACCGCGTTTCTTCCAGCCGTGCACCCACTTCGTAATACCATCGATCAGATACTTGCTGTCGGTATAGAGATCGACCTCGCACGGTTCAATGAGAGCACTCAGGCCCTTGATCGCAGCCGTCATCTCCATGCGGTTGTTGGTCGTATCGGCTTCGCTTCCCGACAGTTCCTTTTCATGCGCCCCCATGCGCAGGAGCGCGCCCCAACCGCCGGGCCCGGGGTTTCCCTTGCAGGCTCCGTCGGTAAAAAGTTCGACTTTCTTCATGAGAACGCGCTCTGCCCCTTGTCGCGATAGAATTCCAGTCGATGCACGAAATCCATCGGGTCCTTGCGGCGGACGAGGGCGTCGGCAGGCGTGTCCAGCCAATCCTGGGCGCGGCTGGCAATAAAGCGCAGGCAAGCTCCCTGTGCGAGCAACGGCAGGTGATCGCGCTCGCTCTTATTCAAGGGCCGGACCGAATCGTACCCTTCTACCAGCGCAGCGCCGAGCGCCTGGTTCAGGTGCATGCCCGACCGATCAAAACACCAGGCCGCATGCGTAACTGCAAGATCGTAGGCCATCGCGCCGGTGCAAGCGAAATAGAAATCGATCATGCCCGTGACCCGGTCACCCAGCATCAGCACATTGTCGGGAAACAGGTCCGAATGAATAATGGAAAGCGGCAGATCGTTGGGCCAGTTTCGCGCGATGCCAGTGGCGACATCGAGGATGCGGGGAAGATTGGGGTCTATCGAAGCGAGCGCATCGGCGCCGCACTCATGCAGGATGGCTGAGGTCTGTTGGGGGCCGAGATCGTTCGGCCGGCTCATCGCGAAACTCCCGGCGGCGAGATGTATCTGCGCGAGTGCAGAACCGACCGCGCGCGCCTGGTCGGGATCGGGAGTGGTCGGCGACACGCCGGGAAGAAATTCAATCAGCGCTGCGGCTTTTTCACCCACCATGCGGAAAGGCGCTCCGCTACGATCATGTATGGTGCGCGGCACGGGGCAGCCCGCTTCGGACAGGTGGTCCAGCAGGGCGAGAAAAAACGGCAGATCGGCTAGTTCGATCCGGCGTTCGTACATCGTCAGAATATAACGTGCTTGGGTCGTTTCGATCAGCCAGTTCGAATTCGAAACGCCTTCGGCAATACCTTTGGCCGAAACCAGTCGACCGGCATCGTATTTCGCGATCAGGCGCGCCAGGTCTTCAGCGCCCAGATGGGTGTAGACCGCCACCTATTCAGTTAGCTGACGCGGCAGCTTGAAGATCATGTTCTCTTCCGCTGCCGTGACAATATCCTCTTCCACTGCTCGCCAGTCGGACAGCCGGTCGACGACTTCGCGAACCAGTTTTTCAGGTGCGGATGCACCGGCCGTCAGCCCGACCGTGCCGACGCCCTCCAGCCAGCTAGGGTCGATTTCATCGGCGCGCTGGATCAAACGGGCGTCAGTCCCCATCCTTTCCGATACTTCGACCAAACGAAGGGAATTGGAAGAATTCGGTGCGCCGATTACCAGTACCAGGTCGCAGCTTACCGCAATCCGCTTAACGGCCGCCTGTCTGTTGCTTGTCGCGTAGCAGATGTCTTCCGCCTTCGGGGCGACGATCTGCGGGAAGCGTTCTTGCAGCGCGACGATGATATCGTGGGTATCGTCGACCGAAAGGGTGGTCTGCGACAGATAGGACAAATTGTCTTCTGGCGTGAAATCGAGATCGGCAACGTCCTCGACCGTCTCGACCAGAGTGATCTGACCCGGCGGTACCTGGCCCATCGTCCCAATGACTTCGGGGTGTCCGGCATGCCCGATAAACAGGATGTGCTGGCCCTTTTCGACCTGCCGCTCCGCCTGCCGGTGAACCTTGCTGACGAGGGGACAGGTCGCATCGACATACAACATGTTGCGGCGTTCGGCTTCGGCAGGCACCGTCTTGGGGACGCCGTGAGCACTGAAGACCACCGGCGCATCGTCGGGAACCTCGTCCAGCTCCTCGACAAATATGGCCCCCTTGGCTTTGAGACTGTCGACCACGTACTGATTGTGCACGATTTCGTGACGCACATAGACGGGCGCGCCGAACTTGAGCAGCGCCCTCTCGACTATCTCGATCGCACGATCGACGCCGGCACAGAATCCGCGGGGCGCTGCGACAATGAGCTTCAAAGGCAGACGCGGATCGCGTCCGGGTATGGCAGGCGTGGATGGAAAGGGGGCGTTCATGTCCCGCCCTCTAGCGCTTTCGTGCAGGCCAAGCTAGGGCAAGCGCAGTCCCGAGGGGCGACGAATTCGAATGACCGTAAAAGGGAAACTAGCCGCATGACCATCCGTACCCGCCTTCTTCCCGCGCTCGCCTTGGGCCTAGCGTTGGCCGGATGCGCCAAGGAAGGGGACCTGGTGATCGATCAGGGTGTCGGCATTACCGCGGTGAGGAGTACCTGTCCTGCCGTTGGGATTCCCGATTACACGGGCGATATCACGACGTTCCGTACTCCCGGTTCGACCACCAGCGCCGATCTGGACGTGACGGCAGCGATCACGAACCTGCGTTCGACCTGCAATGAAAGCGCAGATGATCGGGTTTACACCGAAGCGACCTTCGATATCGTGGCACGTCGTACGGACACCAGTGGCAGCCGGACCGTTACTCTGCCCTATTTCTCCACCGTCCTGCGCGGCGGTTCTTCGGTTGTGACCAAGCGCATCGGCAGCGTGACCCTTCAGTTTGCCGATGGGCAGGAACGCGCTCAGGCACGCGGCACGGCTGGCGCTTATGTAAATCGCGCCGAAGCCACGCTTCCTGCTGAAATTCGCGACCAGATCACGCGCAAGCGCGAAGCCGGCGATCCCGACGCTGCGCTTGATCCACTGGCCGATCCGACGGTGCGCGCTGCGCTCCAGCGGGCTACCTTCGAACTGCTGGTGGGCTTCCAACTGACCGAAGATCAGCTGCGTTACAACGCGACGCGATAGTCGCTGCTATCTTGCCATTTCGCGTCGATAGGCTAGGCGCGCGCCATGGCTGAAATGCAGACACTTCACGCGGCCTTCGCGGCCCGGATCGACGCGGTATTGGATGCTCTCGAATTGGAGGGCTCGCTGCCTGCCGACGCGGCACGCGGCAATGTTACCGTGGAACCGCCGCGAGACCCGTCCCATGGCGACCTCGCGACAAACGCGGCGATGGTTCTTGCCAAGCAGGCGAAAAGCAATCCGCGCGCACTGGCGGAAAAGATCGTCGAACATCTTCAGCGTGATCCGGCGATTGCCAAGGCCGAGATCGCAGGTCCCGGGTTCATCAACCTGCGGTTGGAAAGCGACGTATGGCGGCGTGAAATCCAGGCGATTGCTTCGCTGGGTGCCGATTACGGCAGGTCGGATATGGGCAAAGGCCTCACGGTCAACGTCGAATATGTTTCTGCAAACCCTACCGGCCCCATGCACATGGGGCACTGCCGCGGCGCGGTGGTGGGCGACGCGCTTTGCGGCCTGCTGGAATGGGCCGGTTATCGCGTCACCCGCGAATATTACGTCAACGATGCCGGCGGGCAGGTGGACGTGCTCGCCCGGTCTGCGCACCTGCGTTATCGGGAGGCATTGGGTGAAGAGATCGGGGAAATTCCCGAAGGTCTGTATCCCGGCGACTATCTGAAGCCGGTCGGGGAACGACTCGCAGAGGAATTTGGCCCGGCGTACAGGGATGGTGATGAAAGCGAATGGCTCGCGCTGTTCCGCCAGCGTTCGGTCGCCGCGATGATGGAAATGATTCGCGAAGACCTGTCGCTTCTGGGCATTCATCACGACCTCTTTTCGTCGGAAGCTGAGTTGCAGGCGGCGAAGAAGCCCGAAGCAGCGGAAGCATGGCTGCGCGAACATGGTTTCGTCTACGATGGCGTGCTCGAGGCGCCCAAGGGCAAGGCTCCGCCGGAGGATTGGGAACCTGTTGAACTACCTCTGTTCCGTTCGACAGAATTCGGCGATGATCAGGATCGCCCGATCAAGAAATCGAATGGGGCATGGACCTATTTCGGCGCCGATCTCGCCTATCACTTCCAGAAGGCGGAGAAGGCGGATGCGCTTATCGATATCTGGGGTGCGGACCATGCAGGCACCGTCAAGCGTATCAAGGCCGCGGTCGCAGCGCTCACCAAAGGCGCCGGGCGCGATGTACCTTTCGACGTCAAGCTGGTGCAGATGGTCAAGCTCCTGCGGGACGGCGAGCCGGTCAAGATGTCGAAGCGTTCGGGCACCTTCGTCACGCTGGCGGATGTCGTCAACGAAGTGGGCAAGGACGTGGTGCGCTTTACCATGCTTACCCGCAAACCCGATGCGCAGATGGAATTCGATTTCGCGAAGGTCGTTGAGGCGTCCAAGGACAATCCGGTTTTTTATCTCCAATATGCCCATGCACGAATGCGCTCGACGCTGCGCAAGGCTGGCGTGGAGCCGGACGATGCGCATCTGGACCGGTTGGACGACAGCGAGTTGGCGCTGGTGCGCGAAGCGGCGCAATTCCCGCGCGTGGTAGAAGCTGCCGCGAAGGCGCGCGAACCGCATCGCATCGCATTCTTCCTGGGCGATCTGGCTGCGGCCTTTCACAGCTTTTGGAATGCGGGTAATGACGATCCCTCGAAGCGGATCATTCAGGATAGCGATCCCGAATTGACCGCCGCGCGCCTATTTCTGGTGGCGCAGGTCGGGCAGGTGATCCGCAACGGCCTCGCCATTCTGGGGGTCGAGGCGGTCGAGGAGATGTGAGCATGATGGGGTCCACGCCGTACGACACGGACGACGATTGGGAGAGCGAGGACGAACTCGATCTCGCCGATGATGAGAGCCTGCCCTGGCTCGAGGCGGCGGACGATGAAGGCGATGCCGCGGGGTTCGATACGTCCAGGCTTGTCATGCTCGGAACACTGGCGATTACATTGCTGGCCGCGGTGGTCGGCGGAATATGGTTCGTGACCAGTCAGGTTTCCAACGAGCCAGAGGCGGATGGCAGCCTGATTGAAGCGCCTGACGGGCCGTACAAGACAAGACCTGAAAATCCCGGTGGCAAGACCTTCGCCGGGACCGGTGATACCAGTTTCGCCGTGGGCGAAGGGCAAACGCGTGAAGGCAAGCTGGCCGATCGGCCCGCTTCGGCACCGATGGACAGCGTGGCAGCGAGCCCGTCCATCGCATCCACGGTCAGTGAGCCGCCGGTCGAAACGACGCAGTCTTCCGCAGGGGCCGTCCAGGTCGGTGCTTTCCCGCGGCGCGAGGATGCGGAAGCTGCATGGTCTAACCTTATCCGCCAGACCGAGGCGTTGAACGGAGTGCGGCATCGCGTCGTCGAAGCACAGGTCGACATCGGGCGGGTTTTCCGTTTGCAGGCTATGACCGGCGACCGTGCCGCCGCGAACAGGCTATGCAACGCACTGAAGGCTGATGGGCTGGCATGCTTCGTCAAATAGGCGCGCAGTAAGGCTCAATTTCCACACCCGCCGACGGCACCGATCTTGCGGGAAATCTGCAAAGGCCTCACTTTCCAGCCATGACACCCGCCATCTTCGGCATTTCCGGCCTCGAATTGACGGCCGACGAACGCGCCTTCTTCAAGGATGCCGATCCCGCCGGATACATCCTTTTCGGGCGTAATTGCGACAGCAAGGATCAGTTGCGCAAACTGACGGACGACCTTCGCGAAATTCATGGTCGCGAACGCTTGATTGTCTCGATCGATCAGGAAGGCGGGCGGGTCGCCCGGATGAAGCCGCCGGTATGGCAACGCTATCCTGCAGGAGAGGCCTTCGCCGCGCTATGGAATGTCGCGCCGGCTTCCGCGATCGAGGCAGCGCGCGCCAATGCAGAAGCCATGGGCCGCGAACTCGCAGAAATGGGAATTTCGGTCGATTACCATGCGCCCTTCGACGTGCGCCGGCCCGAAACCGACGATGTGATTGGCGACCGTGCTCTCGGGACCGAACCGATGCAGGTGGCCGCACTCGGCCGGGCGGTGCTGGATGGATTGGGCCGGGCAGGTATCGTCGGGTGCCTGAAACATATGCCGGGCCACGGCCGTGCGACCAGCGATTCGCACAAGGAACTTCCGCGCGTCGACGCCAGCGATGAGGAGCTCGGTGTCGATATCGAGCCTTTTCGCACCTTGTCGTCGCACCCGCTCGGCATGAGCGCGCACATGGTGTTCGAAGCCTGGGACGCGGACCACCCGGCAACATTGTCGGCAAACGTTATTCGCGAGATCATCCGTGGCCGGATCGGTTTCGATGGCCTGTTGCTAACCGACGATATCGACATGGAGGCGCTGGATGGGACCATCGTCGAGCGATCCATCCGCGCGCTCGATGCAGGATGCGATATCGTACTCAACTGCTGGGCCAAAATGGACGACCAGGTCGCGATAGCTGAAAGCGGCAAGGCCATGGGGCAGAAGACGATCGAACGGCTCGACCGGGTGCTCGCGGCAATGCACGAACCAGATGATGGGCCGGAAACGGCGGAATTGCTGGCGAATCGGGATACCTTGCTGGCTATCGCCCAAGAACAGCCGGCATGAGCGCAAACGGCCTGCTTTTCAGCGAAAATGCGGCCGCCGACCATGATGGGTGGGAAGGCATCGCCAGTGAAAATGCTGCCGATGAAAATGCACTGTATCTGGAGCTCGATGGTTGGGAAGGGCCGCTCGATCTGCTGCTCGATCTCGCGCGGCGCCAGAAGGTCGACTTGCGTTCGATTTCGATACTTTCGCTGGTCGACCAGTATCTCGATTACATCGATACAGCCGAAGCACTGAAACTGGAACTTGCCGCAGACTACCTCGTGATGGCGGCATGGCTGGCATACCTTAAATCGGCGATGCTCCTGCCCAAGGAAGAGCAGGAGGATCCGAGCCCCGAGGAACTGGCTCTGAAGCTTCAGTTGCGGCTTCAACGCCTTGGCGCAATGCGCGATGCGGCCGCGCGCCTGATGGCTGGCGACCGCATCGGGCGCGATGTCTTCCTGCGCGGCAGTCCGGAAGGCCTGGAAATAGCGCGCAAGAACCTTTGGCAGTGCGATCAATTCTCGTTGATAGAAGCGTACGGCAGGGTGAAGGCGCGTACTGCACCTGCCATTCACATGGTTCGCGAACGTCCCGTCATGACGCTGGAATCGGCACTCGACCGGGTTTCGAACATGCTGGGTGTTGCGCTCGACTGGATGGAACTGCGCGAATTCCTTCCGCCCCATGCAGAGCCACGCCTCAAACGATCGGCACTCGCATCCAGTTTCGTTGCCGCGCTCGAACTGGCCAGGTTGGGCAAAGCCGAACTGCAGCAGGAAGATACGTTCGGTCCGCTTCACCTTCGCCGGGTTTCCACCTGATGAACGAACTGGACCGCGCTGTAGAAGCTGCCTTGTTTGCAGCAGAGGAACCGATGACTGCAGAAGCGCTTGCGGGCTTTCTCGGCGGCGCTGCGGTAGGCGACGTCCGCGACGCGTTGCGGAGCGTCGCCGATCATTACGAGAAGAGAGGCGTGCATCTGGTCGAGCGGGGCAAGCGCTGGCACTTCGAAACCGCGCCCGATTTGGCGCATCTCTTGCGGCGTGAGAAAGAACAGGTTCGGAGGCTCAGCCGCGCGGCCACGGAGGTCTTGGCGATAATTGCCTACCACGAGCCGGTAAGCCGAGCCGAAATCGAATCAATCCGGGGCGTACAGACCAGCGGCGGTACGCTGGATGTGTTGATGGAAGCCGGCTGGGTAAAAATCGCCGGGCGGCGTGAGGCGCCCGGGCGGCCGACGATATACGCCACCACAACGGAATTCCTCGAACATTTCGGCCTGTCGAGCCGTCGGGATTTACCGGGAATTGCCGAATTGCGGGCTACGGGTCTACTCGATCCTGTCGAAGATGCTTATGATGAGCTCGTTGGCGAGAGCGATGCCGACCAACAAGGCGATAACGCAGATGGGAATCGCGACCCTGCCGGTGAGGACTGACTGGTACAAACGCCCCACAACGCCTATAATCGAAACTGCATAACCGAGAAAGAAGGTCCC
>CESL01041497.1_pt1 | contig 12910 bp, 9 predicted proteins | sample 531221 | NCBI WGS metagenome assembly CESL01 (sample SAMEA2622197, study PRJEB7988) | marine metagenome | biome: marine biome (ENVO:00000447); feature: mesopelagic zone (ENVO:00000213) & marine oxygen minimum zone (ENVO:01000065); material: "saline water (ENVO:00002010), including plankton...
GCAGAGCCGCATGACTACAAGGAAGAGTGGCGCGAATGGCGTCCCGATCTTCTCCCCATGCTTCCTGATGGGTGGGAATTCCTTTACAAGCCAATCGAAGGAAAGAGCCAGCAGCTCGGCGTAATCGAGAAATATGCCAAGGATGCGCGCGAAATCGTGATTGCGACCGACGCCGGGCGTGAAGGCGAATATATTGCTTGGGCCATCCTCCAGTATCTGCAGCTTCAGCATAAGCCGAAAAAGCGCCTCTGGAGCTCCGGCGCAAATGTCGCCTCGATTTCCAAGGCGGCCCGTGAAAGCGCGCTTCTCGAGTATGGCGAGAAATTCCCGCTTGCGGAAGCCGCTCGTATCAGGGCAGAAAGCGACTGGGTCGAAGGACTTAACCTCACCCGTCTTCTTACCACACGTTTCCGCCCTTCAAATCATGAGCCGCCGATCTCGGTTGGCCGTGTGCAGACTGCTGCCTTGGCGATTATCGTCCGGCGTCAGCGGGAAATCGAGAACTTCAAGTCCGAAAAGTATTACGATCTGATCGCAGACGTGAAGGCCGGTCCGCACACCGTGCGGCTTACCCACGCCCCCAAGGAAGGGGAAGGTCGCATCAAGGATGCGGCCGAAGCAAGGCGCATCACCGAAGAGATCCATCAGAAATCGATCGTTCTCGATGTGGATTCCGAAACTCGTAAGGAGGCACCGCCCTCTTTGTTCGAGAGTTCAAGCCTCCAGATCCGTGCCTACAATCTCTGGGGATGGCCGGCATCGAAAACCGAGGTTGTCTCTCAGGCTCTTTACGACAAACACAAGCTCATCAGCTACCCGCGCACCGACGGCGTGCATCTCGAGACAGAGCAGTGGAACGATGTCGGACCGATCCTTTCTCACCTGAAGGAACTGTCCAACACCCAGCTCGTCGAACTCAAGGGGAAGGAAACCTTTCCCGATCTGACGAAATACGTGCCCGACTTCAATTCACTCCAGCCGCGCGATACTGTTTTCAACAGCGCGCTCCTGGAAAAGTCCGGCGCGGATCATCACGGCATTATTCCTACTACCGAGCAAGCGGACCTGTCTGCCCTGACGGATGACGAGAGAAAGCTCTATCTCCTCATCGTTCGCCAGTTCCTGGCTCAGTTGCATCCTGATTGCAGGTATTCCCAGAAATCGATCTCATGGAAGCACGGCGAACGTAAATTCTCGGCAACCGGCCGAACCATCCTCGAGCCGGGCTGGCGGCGCCTGTTCAGCAATGCTGACGACAAGGCAAATGACACCGAAAGCGGCATCGAGGGCGAGGAGATCGAGCAGACCTTGCCTGACATCGCCGATAAGACCCGCGGCGTAATCAACAATTCGTCCGCGCTGGAAAAGCGCACGGTGGCTCCTCCGCAGTTCACCGAAGGCTCTATCATTTCCGCAATGCGAGATCTGACAAAGGTCACAAAGGACCCTGACGATCTCAAGAAGCTCAAACACGGCAAAACGCTCGGCACAAAGTCGACCTGGGGCGATACGGTCAAGAAACTCAAGGACCGGCTGTATATCGTGAGTGCAAAAGGCAAGCTGGTTCCCACCAATCTGGGAACTGATCTGATTGTTCTTTGCGAACAATACGTGCCTACCTTGGTTCATCCGACCAGCACCGCGCTGCTCGAGCAGATGCTCAATGACGTCGAGAAGCGTCAGTTCGACACCGGCAAGGCCAGGCAGATCCTGCAGGGGCGAAATGTCGACGCCATCAAGCGCTGCGTCGGGATCGAGAGTGTCGAACTTCGCGCTCCTGAAGCGGGACAGCGTCGTCCCTCGACACGTCCTTCCACTCCGCAGCCGTGGAAGGATTTTGAGGGAGGATCTTGGCCTCTCGAGGTTCCCTTCGATGATAAGGACGATGTCAAAGCTCTCGGCGGCCGGTTCAACGGTGAAACGAAGAAATGGCATCTCCCCAAAAAAGGAAATTCTGAGGCCGATCTGCGAGCCAGAGGCTGGTTGAAATAGGCGTCCTGCCGTCGGCGGGAGCGTCGACGAGTGAGTGAAAGGAAAAGGACGCCATGCGTGAATATGTGAGAGCCGGCGAAATCGCCGCAATTCTGGGAATGGATAGCAAGACCAGCGAATGGGCTATCTGGAACAGAATGACCGAAGACGAAGAAGATTCCGATATCGGAGATCGTTCACGCTGGCAGGGTCGTCTCGCATCCGAAATCGCATCGGGCATCGCGAAGGACCACGGCATCACCATCGCCAAGGCCCTCGAGCCCAAAATCGGCGAAGGCATCATGCCTCCCCGCGCTTGGGAAATTTCGCCGCACACCCGCACGAACGGCAAGCCGGGTGTTCTCATCGTCATGCAGCGGACCCAGAACTCCCTGTTTGGCTGGGAGGCTCCGACCAAGATTCCCGAAAAGCCTCTGATGCGTTTTATCGGCGCCGCGATCGCCTACGGATATGACTACGCCTACGTGGGCATCCTCGTTGATGGCTATCGGAGCGAACTTTACCGCATCGAGGTCGATCCCGACACGCGGCAGACGGTGATCGCCAAGGTCGCCGAAATGATCGAAATGGTTCGCACAGATGACGAACCGGTCGTCGATTACGATGCAGACCGCAGTGCGATCGTAGAAGGCAAGGCTTCCGTGAAAGCAGAAGCCAGCGGTGAAAGCATCGAGAAACTTCTCACCGAACGCGACGAGAAGAAAGCTCTGATCACCAATCTCAACAATCAGGCCAACACCGCAAAAAAGCGGGTCGAGCAGATAGAGGCCATGATCATCGCTGCAATTCCCGAAGGCGACAGCATCGACACTGGCAATCGTATTGTCGGTGTCGAGCGCAACAAGAAAGACAAGCTGGAACTGAAGATCGCCGACAAAAAGAAAGACGTGGCAAGCCTCTTCTAGAGACCGATTCCCGCTTCCCATCCTCAATGTTCCTGCTATGTTCTCTTACACGAAATCCGTTACTGAAAGGCATAAACCATGACCGACGAACCTCGCTATAACGTCAACTTCCACAACGATGCAGATATCGCCGCTGCAGTCGACCAGAACGTCCCGCGGGAACTCATCAGTGAGCGTAGCGCCGGCAACAACAATACGCTTTCCTATCTCAAGGGCGACATCGACGTTGATGCGCTCAATCGTATCTTCGGCCCGCTGGGTTGGGGGATGGTTGCCAGCCCGCCGCAGATCGATCGCTTCGAAGACAAGCGCACGAAGTGGGAAAAGCCCCAGGGCGGCGGGCGTGCATCGCCCAAGGAAGTCGACATGGTCATCTATGCCGTCACGACTCAGGTCACTCTCACTATAAAAAAGCGCAGCCCGGAAAGCAGCGATACCATCTTCACGCAGACCGGCGTCGGCTACGGTGAGGTCGAGCCCGGCAAGCACGCAAAGGACGCAATCGGCATGGCCGTGAAGGGCGCGGAGACTGACGGCCTGAAGCGTTGCTGCACCATGCTGGGCAAGGCATTCGGAATGTTTCTCAATGCCGACGGCAGCCAGAGCGACATCGAGTATGCTCATCGCAACAACGCCAAGGGGCTGGCATCTGCAAAACGCATTCGGGGCGCATCCGAAGGCAACCGCTCCAGCAATCGCAATGACGATCGCCGCGATGATCGCCAGGACAGCCGCGACGCCGGACGCAGTGACGATCGCAACGACAATCGCGGCCGCAGCTCATCGCCGCGTAGCAATGACGATGAGGGCCGGAACAGCAATCGGGGTCGGAGCAACAGCAAGGATGAAGATCGCGACCGTGAAACTCAGGCGCCCAAGAACGAGAACCGCTCCAAGGGCGACGACAAGCCCACTGGTGGCCGCAAGCGCCCGACCGCTGAAGTCAACGACAACTTCGATCTCGATTCTGAGCCGATCACGCGCGATGACCAGATCGCTTACGGAGCCACCTTTGTTCGTAAGCTCAATGATGCAACCAATCGCGATGATCGCATCGATCTGGTCAAGCGTCACCGCGATGCCATCAGCAATCTCGACGCCAAGCTGATTACCCGCATCAAGGAACAGGCACAGCGTCACGACATCGATATCGACAAGGTCTGAAGGTCATCCTAAAATGCAAGACATGAAAAAAGACAGCCGCAGTGCCGCAACGCTCGCCCATGACCTCTCCGCTGCAAGGAATTCAGTTCCCTTGCAGCGGGCAGACGGATCGTGGGTAACCCATTGTCCAGAGCATGACGACAATTCGCCATCGCTGACTGTTATGGACACCGAAAACGGACCAATCGCCAACTGCGCGGCTGGTTGCGGAAAGGTGGACATGTCTGGTGTTAGAATGATGCAGGACGCCTAAGACAAATACAGGACAGAGAAGGAAAAGGAATGTCCCTCAACGAATGGAGCGCTGCAGACGTAGCCGCCAAGTTTTCAGGCTCTGGAAAATCCAAAGCCAAAAAGACTGGCCGCGGCTGGATGGTCTGTTGCCCTGCCCATGACGACAGGACTCCTTCTCTGTCACTTGCTGACGGGCGCGAAGGAGTCCTGCTCTATCACTGCTTCGGAGGCTGTCCTGCAGATGACGTAAGGGCCGCCCTAGAAGGTGCATTGGGCGTCCATTCAGCGCCGGAAAAACCCATTCGCAAACGCCGAGTAGTAAAGAAGGAAGAAGAGCTCGAGGTCATAATGCCCGTTCCGGAAGACCGGATGGGCGTTCGGCCGGAGGATTTCGATCATTTCGATCACGGCATGCCCAGCACGATCTGGACCTATCGCCTCCCTGAAGGAAAAATCGCCGGATGGGTTGCGCGATACGATCTTGGAGATGGCGACAAAGAAACAATTCCGTGGGCCTGGACTAAGGATCCAAAGAGCGGGAAGGAAAAGATGCGGATGAAAGGCCTACCAGCACCGCGTCCGCTCTATAATCTGGACCAGATAGAAGCCAGATTGGATGATCCTATTCTCATCAATGAAGGTGAGAAGGCCGCCGATGCGGCGCAAAAGCTTTTCCCTGGATGGGTATCGACGGCGTGGCAAGGCGGCGGAAACGCCATCGGGCTTGCAGATCTCAAGCCCCTCCATGGACGTCTCGTCATTCTGCTTTGCGATCATGATGGTCCCGGATATTCAACCGGAGCAAGGATCGTTGAATTGCTTGCGAACAAGGCAAAGGTCTATTTCCTTCGCTGGCCAACTGAGCGTCTCAATGGAGATGCTTATGATCTTCAGGAAAAAGATGATGCGGCAGACCATCTGGAAAGAGGATGGACAGCAGACGAACTGCGTCAGGTTATACAGGAAAGGGGAGGACTGACCTTGCCCGTGGGTGAAATCGCACCAGCGTTCGATGTCATCCACTACGACAGGCAGTCAGAAAGACGGTTTCAAGAAGGATAAAAAAGAGCTCCGAAACGAATTTTCTCCGTCCCGTGATAAAAGAATGGAAAAAGGTGCTTGCACCATTCCTTCGGCAATGGGACAATTTGCAGGATGGATGGGGATGAAGGTCCTTCACCCACCTGAATGCGAAAAGCCAAATGGCATGGAGAAAAACGATGACGGCATATTCTTATCAGGAATGGAACGGTCTTACCCAGGAGCAGCAGTCGCAGAATCCTGGCGTTAGCATTCCTCGCGATCACGCTCTGAACAACCCCAACCGCGGCGTTTACTGGAGCGGCCAGTCCTCGGCGACCGCTCTTGCCACTAACATGCAGGACGTCCTTTCCGGTGCAAACCGCGATGACGCCGAACGCATGTTCCGTCTGCTGAAGATCGAACACCGTCGCGCGGTTGAAAGCCCGCGTGCCGTAGGCAACGCAATGAAGCGTCGCCAGATGGACGCTGACCGCGCCCTCGAATCTTCGGGCTTCTCGCTTTCCGACGAGCAGGCGGACCAGCTCCAGTCCGCGGCCGACGATATCTATCGCATTCAGGACCAGGGCGAAGTCATGGGCATCAATCCCACGGCTCTGGCAAATGCCATGATCGATCGTGCCTCCTCGGCAGCGGTAGGCTTCCAGCCTCCCCGTCCCGACCAGATGCGTCCGGAGTTTCGTGAGTATCTCACGAGCAAGGAAGGCATCGAGAGCCAGGAAAACCTCAACCAGAGCGTTCGTCAGCTCTACTCGATGATCCGTCATGGTGAAATCGACGCCCTCGACCGCGTCGAATCCATCTCGGATTACGGGTTCAGCGAAGATCGCACCCAGGGCGAAGAGCGTGACTTCCTCAACAGCGTTGTGAAGTCGATCCCGCTCGAGCGCAACCCGATCCCGATCGAACCCAGCCGCAACTTCTCCGTCCGCATGGATACCACCGAAGAAGCCAAGGCGATGGAAGTGATGCTGCGCTGGGCAGGCGAGCAGGAACAGCTGCCCGCTCCTGAGCAGGTGCATGAGGCGTTCAACTCGTGGAGGGACAGCGGTCTCGTGTCCTCGCCTTTCGACCCGCGTCCGATCAACCGGATCGGCCTCGTCGTCGGCTCGGGCAACACTGCCGATGAAACTGCGCGCGAAGTCATCGCCGGCTTCGAGCAGGACGGCGGCATCCCGACGCAGATCATCGTTCTCACCTCCGAGAACAAGGGCCTGGCCCAGATGTCTGAAGTCGCCGGTCGTCCGGTGGTCGAAGGTCGTGCCAAGGCAGACGAGAACGGTCTCTCCATCGAAGGTCTCAAGAACGCTCCTGAGAACGCTGTCGTGGTGATGAACCTGACGCAGGAACAGGCCACCGACTCGATCGCACGCTCCAATGCTGCGAACGCTTTCGTTGGTTCGTCCTTCTCGGTCGGCCACATTGCTGGATCGAACATGGCTGCCCATGAGGCGCAGGCCATTCACCTGGCTGGTTCGATGCGTAAGCTGGCACTCGGCGTGAACTCGAACGGCAAAAGCCTGAATGGTCAAGAGCTGTCCGATCTTCGCACCAAGGCCCAGCAGGTCGACAAGGATGCAGATCCCAACCGCTACTTCGCGGCTGGTCTTGCGCGTCCGCGTGGTGGCGTGACTGCGGTCGCTTTCGACGGTGCTCGTAACTACGATGCTGCGATCCGCAAGTATGGCAATGGCAAGGACCCGATGGGCGACGGATACAGCCGTATTCCGAAGCACGCTGCGATCCTCACCTTGGACAACGACAAGATGGCGTCGTATCGCTTCCTCGAAGAAAATGCTCGCGAACGCAGCGTGCTCTACGCCGAAGCGACTCGTAAGCTTTCGTTCGCGCACGACATCGATGCCGGCATCGACACCGAGAAGGTGATCGCCCGTGAAGCCGAAACCGAGCTCAAGATTTATGACCGTCCGCGTAACGAACGCGGTCAGAATCCGAGTGAGCATGAGGTCGACTGGAACGATCCTCAGGTGCGTGGTGCTATCATCCTGGTTCGCGGCAATGCCACCGACAGTGTGATCAATGGTGCCGCACAGGAAACCAAGATCGCCCAGGAAGCCATCGTCGACTATGCCCACACCGGCATGATCTTCGATGACATGCAGAAGGACTTCCACGCTGCCCACCTGACCCGCCTGGCCCTCGAAATGGGCAAGCGCTTCACGGTCATGGATAAGGAAGGCGAAGTTGTTCCTCTCAACGAGGCTCGCGATGCTACCCGCAAGAACGCCCAGTCGTTCACGGAAATCGCGGACTTCGAAATGGGTGAGCGTTTCCGTGGTTCGCTTTCTGGTCTGGCGGTCGATCCGCAGGACATCAGCCGCGCTGAGCATGGCCGCCGTAACGTGGCCTATTCGCTGAGCGATCCGGTTGGCCAGATGGCTCTTGCTGCTCTGCCCGGAATGAATCCGGAACGTGCAGGCAAGCTCGGCAAGCTGGGCCTGACTCTGGAAGAGGTCTACACGGCCAAGGATCCGGAGATCAAGAAGGCTCTCTACGAGAACGGCATGCCCAGCAGCACGGTGAAGAACCTCGACAACCGCAAGGATTGGCAGAAGGCAATCGAGCGGGCACTGACGAACGCAAACGCGGCCGAGAATCTCGACGCCCGCTTCGTCGCTGCCGGCCAGAACCGGATGTTCCCTGAAGGTCGTGCTGGTTTCGTGCATGGTCCGGACCACAAGATGCCGGTCATGGCCTTCATCGGTAACTCGATGCGCACGTTCGATGGACCCGACGGCAAGTCGGTCGATCCGGGCGAACTCATCGATCGCAAGCAGCTGTCTGACTCGCTGCGTGCGGCCACCGAAAAGGGCTACGCCATCGGCGCCACTCTCGAAGAAGGTGTCGGCATCGCGGTTCTGGAAGAAGTGGCCAAGATCCCGGAAGCCAAGGTCGTCATTGCGACTTCGGGCAACCCGATGGCCACTTCTCCGGAAATGCGGATGACGCTGCGCAAGCTCCTCGAAAACGAGCAGGCACAGGTCGTCATGCCGACTGCACTCGCAGGTCACACCTACGAGACTTCGGACGGCGTTCGCGGAACCCGCTATGCGGATCTGCGCTCGTCGATGCACGAGAACATCGCGCACTTCTCCGACGTGGCAGTGGTTGTCCAGGCATCGTCCAGCGATCAGGTGCTCAACGTGGTCGACAAGATGAACGCTCAGAACAAGCCGGTGGCTGTCATGCTGCCGACCGATCCTGAGGTTGCATCGACGGACGCTTACCGTGGTAACCTGCGGATGGCTCGCGGCGCCGGTCGGACTTCGGTCGAAAGCATCAGCATGGCAACCGTGCCTTCGGCGCAGGGCTATGCCAAGATCGAAGACGAAGACACCGAGGTCAAGCTGGTCGATGGCGTCATGCGCGGCAACGCTGGCACCTTCCAGTCGGCACGCTTCGCTCGGAGCGACATGGCTCGTGGTGGTCACCACTACAAGACCGTCGGCTGGGGCAAGGCTGCTGAGACGGTGTTCGACGGTCCTGCGGTTGGTCGTCTGGCCGAAGCGCATAGTCAGGGCAATCTCGAGCCTCTGGGTCAGTATGCTGGACCCAGCATGCGTGAACTGGAGCGCCGTTCTATCGCCAGGTCCGAAGTCAGCTCGGAAACGAGCCAGATGTTCAAGGATCAGCAGAAGCAGTTCGCTGCTCAGATCGATCAGGACTCTCGGAGCATGAGCTACTAAGCTCCGGCAATAGCCCAAAAAAACGGAGGGCTCGGGATTCGTCCCGGGCCCTTTTGCCGTGGGGCATTACCGGAATAGAAAAGGAGGAAGGAAAAATGAACGAACGCACAGGACTGGGAGGCAACAATCCCCCCGACGATCAGCGCATCGACATGCTGACGCCGGCGGAAGATATCGATTCCATTGTGTCGGCAGACGTGAAGGAACTGACGAAACGCGCCGATGAGTTGCTGGCTACCTGTTCACGTGTTCCAGAAACGATCGAAGATCAGGCAACCTATGACAAGGTCGTCGCCCTGATCGCCGGAATTCGTCAGATGGACGCAGAGCGTGAAGACCGTCGCAAGAAGATCAAAGAACCGTATCTGAAAGCCGGCCAGGCAGTCGATGCAGCCTTCAAGCTTCTCAATGACGAGAAGAAGGAACGGTCGAAGCTGCTTGAGGCAAAGATCAAAGATCTCACCGGCCGCCTTTCGGTATTCGATACTGCCGAATACCAGAAGCAGCAGGAAGAGGCTCAGAAGGAAGCAGCCGCGCTGTCGGAACAGGCGAGCAAGGATGGTATCACCATTCCTTCCGCCGAAGTCCAGGTGAAGCTGGAAAGCCGCAAGTCGGAACACGGCGGCACCTCAACCCGAAACGTCGTTCGCGAATGGACCGTCACGGACGAAGACGCCCTTCCCCGTAGCGTGCTCATGGTGGATCCCAAGAAGGTTCAGGAGCTCGTCGATCAAGGGGCAAAAATCCCCGGCATCGCCGTGACTGAAAGGGTGGAAACTGTCGTAAAGAGAAGTTGAACAACCAAAGAGGCCGGCAAGGTCACGTCCCCTTTGGCTTATCCAGAAAAATGACCTAGAATACGAACAAACCTAAGGAGCTATCCAGAAATGACCAAACTTCGCATGGAGATGCGGGTCGGCGAACGCAGGCCCATCTCGGAATTCAATCTCGACGAAAACGAAACGCTTGCAGAACGCGTGACCAAGGAACTGGCAACGGCATCCGAACGTGGCGACCTCAACGGCATGAGCGTCAAGGCAACCATCCCGTCGATCGCAGTCTTCCCTGTGAGCGACGAGGAAGGCACCCCAGACGGATCGATCGCGCTGTTCTCGGCCGCGGGCGTCGAAGTCACGCACCGTGACTACCGCGTTGCCATCGGCACCGATGCCAAGGGCCAGGACGTCGTTCAGGTAACCGGCGTCGACCAGGTCGATGAAAACGGCGAAACGAAGGATGTCGATACCGTTCTGGGCGTCTTCTACAACGAAGACATGGCCCGTCGTGTCGGCTCTCTCTGGAAGGCCGGAGTCCTCGATTGAGTCGTCTGGCTTTCGCTTACCTTCGTGAAGGCGGTGTCTACCGTGACTATGAGTCATGGGAAAATAGCGACCGCCTTGGCACGTATGTCGTCGTGCATGCCTCAAAGGGCAGGCAGGTCGAGACAAATGTCATCGGAGGTAAGCGATACCAGGGTCTCTGGATCTGGAACGAGAAGGATAGCGAGGAAGGAAGGGATTATGGAACAATCCCCCTCCTCGTTGTCGACGAATGACAAACGGAAGGAAATATAATGACTAAGAGCGCACCCGAACTCGGAACGCTACTGCAGGACCGTGCGGCGCGCGTCGACATGCTTCGTCGTGCGGATCCTGAAGGATATCGCAACGCGATTCTTCCCCGCTCTCACCCGACGGGCATGAAGCTTCGCGAAATCATGGAGCAGATCGAAATCGATCCCGATGCAGACGCACGACTTACAGAAGCCGGCGCCGATGCACTGGAAAATCGCTACATGTCCAAGACTGTCGACGAGTGCAAGCAGGACGTCTTCAGGCGTGTGGCTGCATGGTTCTCGGACGACGTGGAACATGCCCGCCGGCTGTATGGCTACATCTCCAAGCACTGGATGATGCCTGCCACTCCGGTAATGAGCAACGCTGGCCTTAGCCGTGGCCTGCCCATCAGCTGCTTCCTCCAGGATGTCGATGACACGATGCCTTCCATCATCGAGGCATGGACCGAATGTGCGAACCTCTCCTCGAAGGGCGGCGGCGTAGGCACGAGCTTCAACCGTCTGCGCGGCATCGGTGAGCCCACCGCAAACGGCAAGACCTCTGGCGTCGTCTCGTTCGGCAAGGTGACCGACTCGATTACGCTGGCAGTCAGCCAGGGTGACACCCGTCGTGGTTCAGCCGCCGTCTACCTGCACATCGATCATATCGAAGTCGAAGACTTCCTGATGATCCGTGACCCTTCGGGCGACATCAACCGCCGCGCGCTCAATCTGCACGTCGGCATCTGCATCACCGACGACTTCATGGTCAAGGTGCGCAACGATGAAGAACACGAGCTCGTCAGCCGCAAGACTGGCAAGGTCCTCAAGAAGGTCCGCGCCCGCGAACTGTTCGAGAAGATTCTCGACCAGCGCCTCAAGACCGGTGAACCGTATATCATTTATATCGATACGGTGAATCGCTTGCGTCCGGAAATCCAGAAGAAGCTCGGCCTCGAAGTCTCGATGTCGAACCTCTGTTCGGAGATCACTCTCCCGACTGGACCCGACCATAAGGGTGCCTGGCGCACCGCCGTATGCTGCCTGACCTCGCTGAACCTGCTCTATTACGATGAGTGGAGCCAGCCTGAAGTCCGTCAGCAGTTCTTCGACGACGTTGGCCGGTTCATCGACAACGTGCTCGAGGACTTCATCCAGCGCGCGCCGGAAAGCTTCTGGAGGGCAATCTACGCTGCCTTCCGTGAGCGTTCCGTGGGCATCGGCGTCATGGGCTTCCACAGCTACCTGCAGAGCAAGATGCTGCCGATGGAAGGCGCCATGGCCGTGGCGCACCAGAACCGTATGCTCAAGACGGTTCGCACCGAACTCGACCGCGTGTCATATGAACTCGCTCTCGAGCGTGGGCCCTGCCCCGACGGTGAGGATGCGGACATCATGGAACGCTTCACCAACAAGATGGCGATCGCTCCTACGGCGTCTATCTCGACCATCTGTGGCGGTGCAAGCCCGTGCATCGAGCCGATTCCGGCGAACATCTTTACCCACAAGACGCTCGACGGTTCGAAGACTATCCGCAACAAGCAGCTGGAGAAGCTGCTCGAAGAGAAGGGCATGAACACCACCGAGGTGTGGTCCAAGATCATTGCCGGCGATGAAGATCGCCGCATTGTCTCGGGCTCCGTTCAGCACCTGGACTTCCTCACGGACGAAGAGAAGGCGGTCTTCAAGACTGGCTTCGAAATCAATCAGGGCTACCTGATCGACCTTGCCCGGGAACGCTCGATCTTCATCGACCAGGCGTCTTCGACCAACCTGTTCGTTCCGCCGGACATCTCGCTGACGCGTTTGCTCGCTCTGCACTATCGTGCGTGGAAGGAAGGCGTGAAAACGCTTTACTACCTGCGTTCGCAGTCTGCCCAGCGCGCCCAGAACACCACCGTTCGGCGCTCGGTGGCGGACGACAATACGCTCAGCAACCCGGTCATCATGGCTGCGGAAGACGAGTCGAAATACTTCGAATGCGAGAGTTGTCAATAGTAATGTTGTGCTGTGTCTCATTCTATGGAACAGGATGGGACTGCAGTCAATAAATGACTTGAAAAAGTGAGAAGTTGTGCCCTCATGGATCGGGAAACCCCGTTACCCATGAGGGCACACCGTCTTGCGTCTGGCTTTCGTCAATCCTGATCTTCTCGACCAAACGGTCGACGAGACCCTCATGCCGAGAGAGCTCGAACGGTTCTGGCACGAGCGAGCCGGCCCGTTGGCGAAGTCGCTCTACTCCAGGATCGGGATCACCGGACGAGCCCCCTTCGTCCTCGATCAGAATTCAAATCCTCCTCAAATCCATC
>CESL01158430.1_pt1 | contig 12827 bp, 14 predicted proteins | sample 531221 | NCBI WGS metagenome assembly CESL01 (sample SAMEA2622197, study PRJEB7988) | marine metagenome | biome: marine biome (ENVO:00000447); feature: mesopelagic zone (ENVO:00000213) & marine oxygen minimum zone (ENVO:01000065); material: "saline water (ENVO:00002010), including plankton...
TCACCCATGCCATGGGCGCATCCTACCAGGCTGAACGACCGGCCCATTTCAAACATTAAGAATGAAACAGATTTTGTAAAGTGTCCCGACATTTAACTGAATTTGTACTGTCAGTGTTAGGTGAGACTTATTTCAATGAAACTTATTAACCTGTTAATTCAGATGAAACGAGTATGGCAGTAGATAAAAAAGGAATCATTACATACATTGAATTATTAAAAGAGGATCTTTGTATTTTTAGAGTTGTGCCAGAAGATGGTGTAATACCAGATTACAAGACTGGTCAATTCCTTACACTTGGAATGCCAATTCCTAGTGAAAACAATAAGATAGTTCGTAGAGCATATTCACTTGGATCACATCCTGAAAATAAAAAATATTATGAATTTGTAATAAGGTGGGTTCGTAAACCATTACCTGGTCGTGTTACAACTGCATTGTTTAATGCAGGTGTAGGTGATGAAGTGTCATACATTCCACCAACTGGAAATGCTTTACTAATTAGTGACACACTACCTAATGGTGAGCCAGATAACAGAAGAATAGTTTGCGTAGGTGGTGGAACTGGACTAGCCCCATTTGTGGCATTTGCAAGACATTTACATGATGTAGGTGATAAAAGAGAGATTGTTGTACTACATGGTTCCAGCTATGTGGATGAACTTAGTTACAAAAATGAATTAACGGATTTGGAGGCAGAAAGTGAGGCACGTGGAAGAGACAAATGGAATTTTAGATATGCTGCAGCAGTTAGTAGACCACAAGAATGGTTTAACAGATCTTGGAAGGGTCAAACTGGGCGTGTTGAGACATTTTTGAGACCAAAAAACAATGGTTTGTCACCTCTTGAAGAACTTGTTGGCGAAAAGGTCACTCCAGAGAATACAATTTTCTATGTGTGTGGATGGCAAGGAACAGTCGATGGTTGTATGGACTTTTTGAAACCTGCTGGATTTAAGATAGAAAAAGACAAAGACGAGGATGGAAACTTTTCTGTAAAGTTTGAATCATACGGATAAACATATTAAAAAAATATTTTTTTTCTAATAATTATTATCTAACATGAATTTTGTTAGTGTTTCTTTGGAATAATCAATGCCATGCTCTTCTTCCGTATGGGCTCGAAATTTTTCAGCAACTTGATCAGATTCGCCCTCAACTACAAATTCACAGTCATATCCATAATCAGCACAAACCAATTTTGCCATGTTTCTTAAAGCAAATACAGTACTATATCTAGCTTTAGTCAAATTATTTTGAAATTCTAATTCGATTATTCAACTATTGTGAATTTGCTAATTCCAGAAATCGCTGTTCTAGATCCTCTTTTACATACTCTATTCCGTGTGTTACATCACTATGCTCATTATATTTTTTAACTGCTTCATCAATATTATCATCTAAAATAAAGTCACAGTCAAATCCATAATCATGACATGAGACCTTGACCATAAATTGCCAAATCTGTAACCAGTATATGAATTAAGAAAGATTATTTTGATTCTTGATCTGGTGTCTGGGTTGGAATAGAAACTATACTCTCAGCGACAGATTTGGTTAATTCCTCAATGATTTTTATCCGTTTCTTATCTTTTAGACCTAATTGTGACAATGCCTTTTGTAATTCCCTTTCTCTTATAGAATCCACACTGGCAATAACGTCTCTTACAGTTGACTCTGGTTCGAGATTTTTCATTGCTGCTTCCAAAATTGGCACTTCTTTTTCAATTAACGTCTCCACAGATGAAACCTTAGTTTTCAGTGCTTCCATTAGTTTTTCATCATCCATTTCAGTGATTTGATCTCTGAAAAGCAATTTGATTCCAGGAATCTTTGTTACAGTCTCTTCAATTGCCCTAGGATCTGATATATCTAGAATAAGCATTCCCTTCTTGTATTTTTTCATAACTCGTTTAATTTTTTCAAATGTAATTATGAAGTAATCAGCAGTAGCTGCAACAATAATAATGGAATATTTGTCAAATCCTGCTAAAACATCCAAAAAGTCTACAGGATTTCCACCTAATATTTTTGAGAAATCTGTTGCCCGCTCAATTAACTGGCTTGTTACATCAAATGCATATCCTTTTTTGTTCATAGTCTTTGCAACCATACCGGCAATTTCGCCTGTACCAATCAATAGAATTTTTTTCTTACCATCAATACCTGCATTTTCTTCTGCCATCTTAACTGCCACATCACCCATTGAAAGTGTATTCTCAGATACTTTGGAAGAATTTCTAATGGTTGTTGCAATTCTAATTGTACTGTCAAATAATTTATTCAGTATTCTACCAGAGTGTTTAGTTAATCTTGCAGTTTGACTTAACTCTTTTATTTCATTAAGAATTTCTTCTTTGCCTACAACAAGGGAATCTAAACCGCATGCTAATCTAAGTAGATGCTCATAAACATCTGTGTTGACATATACCTCAAATGTTTGATCAAAATGTTCTATATCCCATTGTTCTAATTCTGAATTTGCAACCCAGGTTTCTTGTATCTTATTTATTACAAGATTCTGACCGTCAAGTCTTCGTCCATCCGGGATGTCACCCTTTGGCCTGTTCATTACAATATATGCCTCAACTCTACTAGCAGTTTGAATGATGACACATTCTGAAACATCTTTAATTTTCATGAATGATTCACGTGCTATACTAACATCTTTGAATGCAAAGTGAGCCAACTTATGCAATGGAACATTTTTGAAAGTGATTCGTGCATTTATAAGAACAAAGTTTTCTTCAGCCATTTAACACACCGTCAATCCCGTAGTTTTTCCCTTCCACCTTTGGCTGTACGAAAAACATTCATGCCCTGATCAAAATTTTCATAAAGAGAATCCAAGTATTTTAGATCTTGTTCTGCTCTTTCAACATCATCAAGATGTGCCTCAGGATCATTTCTTAACTGTTCAAGTTTTTCCCTCTTCTCATCTACCAAACTGCGAATTCCAGTCTCATAATTAGATGTTCCACCATATTCAGGACTAAGTGTATTCTGTGGATCATATTTTGGAGTTTGATCAGTTGGAATCAGTACTTTCCTTGAAATTTCCTCTCCCTCACTTTGAGTAAGAACTGGTCTTGGTGGTGTTACTAATTGTTGATTATAGAAAAATTCTGGTTCACCCATCTCTCTTCGAAAAATACGTTCTCTGCTATGTTTATCAGTAAAAGTTTCACCAGCTTCAGTTTTTACAACTGATGCCTTTGCCTTTTCATATTCTGCAGCCCATGCTGCTTCTGATGCCTTTCTCACTTCGTCCAATTTGGCTTGTGATTTTGCATATGCTGCCTCTGCAACAGCAACCGCCTCTGTAGCTGTAAGTGATTCTTCTGATACATCTAAAGCATTTGAAACTGTTTCTGGTTTTGCATCACTGGTTGAATCTGCTGCCTTTTCTTTTGCCTCATCTAGTTCTGCTTTGGCTCTTGCAGCCTGTGCCTCAGCCTCAGAAACTGATGTTGGCTCTTCAACTATTTCATCTTTTTCTTCCTCAGGCATCAAACTACATCAAAATTCCTTGAATTTTAAGATTAGCACCATAAATTCTAAAGAAAGTGAGATCTATTATGTTTCTAGTAACTCAATCATTGAAATATATCAAAATATGTAAAAGTGTATGACTATTGCGATATATCTAGCACATCTAAACCCATTAACAAATGCTCATGTGGATATAATCACAGAACTGCAAAAAAGCGATGAAGTAGTTGTTATGCCTGTACGTTTTCTTGTTCAAGAAAAAGAGATCAATAGCAAAAGTTTTCCATTTAGTTTTGATATTAGAAGAAAAATGATCGAATCTGTATTTGGAGATTCTGTAAATGTTTCTTCAAATTATACATTTCATGCACCATTCAAAAAATATTTTCCTCCATTAATTTCTCCAAAATCATGGAGCTTAAGAAAAGAGATTCTTCATGATATAGAAGATGATTACTATACATACACTGGTGATAAGGCGGAGGGGATTATGCTAAAGCTTTACAGATTAAAACCAAAAATTGGGACTAGAAGAGAATTATCAGCCTCTTCAGTTAAGAATGATATGTACAATGCAGTATTAGGTAAGGAATCAGAATGGGAGAAAAATGTACCAAAAGAAGTTTCGGAAATTATCAAGAATAATTGGAGTGTTGTGACTAGTTTTGCATCATCAGATGACCATACTATGAGAGTAGCAGGGATGAAATTTCCAAAAGAAGGATATAATTCAAAATAGATTAATTATACACATTTTCAAAGTTTCTTGTGAAATCAATTTCAAAATTCATTTGGTTTGATGGAAAATTTGTTCCAAAAAACAAGGCAATAATTCCAGTAACAACTCATGCTATACATTATGGCACATCCATCTTTGAAGGAATTCGTGCTTACTGGAATTCTAATAATTTGTTTATCTTCAGACTAAATGATCATGTAAGACGTTTTAGAAATTCAGGTGCGTTCTATAACATTTCATTAAGATTCTCTGATGCAGAAATAAAAAATGCAATAATTAAGATATGTAAAAAAAACAAAATAAAGAGTTCGTGCTATATAAGACCGTTTTATTTTGTTGGTCAATATGGAATTAATCTTCATGTGACAAAAAGGGCTCCAACACATGTTGCAATATTTTCATTTCCTTTTGGCGATTTGTTTGATAAAAATGGAATTACTGCGTGCATATCAAAATGGAGAAAATTTTCTGATATATCAACTCCAACTCAAGCTAAAATGGGTGGAAATTATCTTAATTCAATTTTAGCCACTCAAGATGCAAAAGGAAGAAGTTTTGACGAAGCTATACTTTTGGATAGATTTGGTAATGTAAGTGAGGCACCGGGTGAAAATATTTTTCTTGTAAAAGATGATACTCTAATCACACCGCCATTGAGTTCATCCGCATTAGACGGAATAACACGAAAATCAATAATTTCATTTTCAAAACAAGTAAAATTAAAAACTAAAGTAGCAAAAATTTCAAAAGAACAACTTATGTCGGCAAATGAGGTTTTCTTATCTGGTACCGCTGCTGAGATTACACCTATAGTTAAGATCGAACGTAAAAAGATTGGTAATGGTAAACCTGGAGTAGCAACCAAAATGATTATGGAAGCATATACTGACATAGTAATGAATAAAAACAAAAAATTTGCCAAATGGTTAACTGCGGTGTATTAGATTGAAAATTATACAAATTGGACTTGGAGGTTGGGGAAAAAACCATACTAGAATACTCTCTGAATTTGGTGTACTTTCAGCTGTTTGTGATGTGAATAAAGAGAGAGCAAAAGAATTTGGGAAGAAATACGGTATTAATTATTATGATTCATTGGATGATGTTATGAGTAACGAAGATTTTGATGGAGCTTTTATTTGTACACCTACGTCAACTCATTCGAGAATTGCAACACAACTCATAGAAAGCAAAAAACATGTGTTTGTTGAAAAACCAATGACTTACTTATCTGAAGACGGGGAGTCTCTTGCCACAATGGCAAAGAAAAACAGAGTAATTCTAACATGTGGCTATATAGAAAGATTCAATCCTGCAGTTGCACATGTAAAAGAATTTCTAAAATCTAAAAAATATGGGGAACTGATCAGATTAGAATTTTATCGTGAACATAGAATGCCTTCTCATATCAAAGATGTTGGTATCATATATGATACTGCAGTACATGACATAGATACTGCTATGTGGCTTTTTGATGAAACGCCAGAATTAGTGTTTGCAAAATCTGGAACGATTAATCATGAACATGAGGATTTTGCAACAATAATGTTAGGTTTTAAGAATGATAGGATTGCAACGATCTCATCAAACTGGATCACGCCAACTCGTGTCAGAAATTTTAACGCTGTATGCACTGACGGGAGAATTTTTTCAGATTTTATCACACAGGAAATTCGCATTGAGACAGAAAATGGTTCAGATAATCCCAAGGAGCCAAAAGCAGAACCACTTTCATTAGAGATTAAAAATTTTTTAGATGCTATAGATGGACAAAAGGAATTAGTAGTAAAACCTGAGCATGCAGTAAATGTGACACGGATCGCAGAAGCAGCGCTTTTATCTAGCCAAAAAGGAGTACCAATTTATCTGGATATAAAATGAATAAAAAATTACTTGACATTCTAGCATGTCCAATTTGTAAACATCGTCCACTAGAAGAATTTGATATTAATGAAAAAGATGGACTAGTTATGGAGGGTGTGCTTTATTGCACAGAATGTTCTAGATATTTTCCCATCATTGAAGAGATCCCAATCATGCTACCTGATGAACTGCGAGATAAAAAACAGGATATTGAATTTCTAAAAAATAATACTGGATCATTACCAGAAAAAATTGTTAACGATGGTAATCCATGGCATTTGTGAGAAAAATTGACTACTAATTTCATCTCTGACAAAGCAAAGATTGGTGATAATGTACAAATATGGCACTTTGCGTATGTTGGAGATAATACTGAGATAGGTAATAATGTCAAGATAGGATCTTTAGCGCACATAGATTATGATGTTAAAATTGGTGATAATACAATGATTGAGGGTTTGGTTTACATCCCACCTCTGTCAAGAATTGGAAAAAATGTTTTCATCGGTCCATCTGTATCACTAACAAACGATCCATTTCCTCCAAGTGAAAAATTAATTGGAGTGACAATAGAAGATAATGCAATAATTGGAAGTCAATCTGTAATTAAGGCAGGTGTCACAGTAGGAAAAAACAGTGTGGTTGCAATGGGTGCTGTGGTAACAAAAGATGTTCCACCTGATACTGTTGTAATAGGCGTTCCTGCAAAACCATCATACACCAGAGAAGAGTATGATAAAAAACAACTAAACTGGAAGAGTAATTAATTTGCGGCTGGTGATACTGCCATTCCAGCAAGTAGTTTATCAATCTCATAGATAGCTAGTTTGTCTCTTCCTAACAGATTGAATTTTTGCAAAATAGTTTCAAATTGTTGTTCCTCTTCAATCTGCTCATTAACAAAGAATTGTAGAAAAGTGAATGTATTATGATCCTTGTCTTTCTGTGCAATATCAACCATTTTGTTAATTGCTTTGGTGACTCCTTGCTCATTTTTTAGTGCGGTTTTACAAATTGATTCTATAGACTTGAATGTCTTAGATGGTTGCTTTGTAGCAGGAATTACAGCTGCAACACCTTGCCCATTGAGAAAATGAACAAATTTTAGCATATGTTGATGCTCTTCTTCTGCCTGAACATAAAAAAAACTTGCAGCACCATCATATCCGGTGACCTCACACCAGGAAGCTGCAGCAAGATAACTACTAACTGCATTATATTCCATGGCAATTTGGCCATTTAGTGCTTTAGTTAATGAACTAGATATTTTCAATATACTATGTCTAACAGGTGAATTAAAGAATCTTTCTAGATAATTTACTCTCTTAGTGACTGGATATAATCAGTGAGTTTTTGCTTTTTTTCTTCCACAGACATAGGTAGGTATTCTTCCCATTGCTTCTTCATTTCTGCTTTCTTTACCGCTTTTTCATCATCTGACATTGTATCCCACTGTATCTTCATTTGCATGAAATGAAGTATCATGAATGCTCGATCTTGAAGAGATATTGATTTCCACGCGTCACCCATTTCTTTAAACTGTTTTTTCTTTTCAGAAATTTGTTCAGGAGTCATTCCCTTAAAGTAGTCCTTCATCTTTTTGTTGTGTGCTTTATCTTTATGGAATTTCTTTTTGTAGGAATTCTTTGTTATTGTGTCAGAAACATAAAGTTCGTCACCACTCCCGGCATCAACTAGAATTTTATTATATTCACGATCGTCATTACTCATAAAAACTTTGTAAACTAAATAACCATTGACTGTAGTAAGTTTTCCATATAACGCCTTGCTATTTGGTAGTATATTCTCTGCAATAGCCATAGCATCAACTAATGAAATTTTATTTTTCGTAGTATAGTCTTCGCCGTCTGCAATTGGTATTGTTCCTTGAATCGCGGGATAAACTGTCTTATCCCAATCTGCAAATACTTGTGTAGTGCCAACTGATGTTATTAAAACGCCAATAAGCATCATGGCACCAAATTTAGAGACTATTTGATTCATGTCTAAACGCTTTGTCATTAGTATAAAAAATGATCCTACAATTTGACCATAGTGCTGCGGCTAATCTTTTGTTATTTCACAATATTTGTTTGTTCCCTCAAAAAATTTTATTGAGGATACTGGAACCTTGTCTTTTAGATTTTCAAAGATCCACGCAGCTATGTTTTCTGAAGTTGGAAAATCAAAAAGTTCGTTTAAGTCTCGGTGATCTAATTCTGATATGGTTTGCCAACATGTCTTTTTCATTTGATCAAATTCAATAACCATATTGTCTTGATAGGAATCACCCTGCTTTACATCACCCTCAACTTCAACAATTATTCTAGATGTATGACCGTGTGGTTTTCCACATTTGGGATGACCACGTAGTGTATGAGCAAAATCAATTTCGAATTCTACACCTAGTTTGGTTTTCATACTAATACAGAATTTTTTGATAATTAATACCTAAAGAACTAGTCGTAGTAATCAACAGTTTGGAGTATGATTCTAGATGGACCATCAGTGGAAGATATTTCTCCACTTTCAAGATTTACATTCCATTCATATCTCATTGATTGATTATTTTCAACACTAAATACAAAAACTACATCATAATTTTTTGTATTTGTTGCTTCTGCAGTAAATTCTGCCCACGTATCTTCATCATCAAAGATTTTTTGATCAGAATATTTGTCATTAATCTTTTCTTCAATAACTTGTAAGATAGTCATGCCTTTATCGTTTGATCCTTTGTAGAATTTCACCATTTCTACAGCAATCTTTTCTCTATCCTCAAACGAATCATCTACTAAAAGTGATTCAAGATTTTTTTCAGTAAGTGCTGGGTAAGCAAAAATCACGAATAATCCTATTATACCAAGATAAATCGGTGCTCTTTTTTTTAAAAATGATAAAAAACTTTTTGGGTTGTCTGATTTTTTTATTTCGTCAGGTTTTTTCTTTGTCAATTAGACTAGCCTTTTTTCTTTGCAACTTGCATATACAGATCTACTGTTCCACTTCCAATTGGAATCTGACTTCCAACTATGACGTTTTCAGTGATTCCTTTAAGTTGTTCAGTTTCTCCTGTTCTGGCAGCACCAGCAATTGTTGGAACAGTAATTTCAAATGCAGCACGTGCAAGAACACTATCTTTTGTACCTGCAATTCCATGACGGCCTATCTGTTGCATGTAACCACGATGACACATTAGATCAGATACCAACATTAGGTATCTTTGATCTACTTCAAGTCCCTGATCTTCAAGGGTAGAACTTAATTCATTAATCAAAGCATTACGTGCTGCCTCAATACCAAGAGTTTCAGCAATCTCGGAAACATTATTGGTTCTAACATTATCTCTGTCGATCCCCTCTACTTCTAAGACTTTGGATAGATTTGAACCAGTTGTTTGAATAACCCATTCATCATCTTTTTTAACAATTGTCACACGCCGAACGTCTGGAACACCCTTTACAGTAGTTTTTAGAACTTTGTTTCTTACTGCAATTACAGTTGGAACATCAGATTCCTCGTCTACTAAATTTAAAACTAGTGTATCACCCATAGTCTCAATTTTGAATTTTTTGTTTGATTCTAATGCTGAAAGTACATCATCTAGTGTACAGCTTCTATCATTCAGTTTTCGTGTGTTTAAATTCAGAGAAATTTTTGTAGCATAATCAGTATCAGTGTCTACAATAAGATCATTCACTGTTGTTTGTAGAATATTTTTTGCGATTGCAACAGCTTTTAATTGATCAGTTTTTGCATCACCTTTTAGATAAATATCCATTGTGGGTGTAACAGGTTTTTTACGTGCATCTACAAGTTCAATTAATCTTGGAAGTCCAAGTGTGACGTTTCGTTCAGCAATTCCTGCAAAATGGAAAGTTCTGAGAGTCATTTGTGTTCCAGGTTCTCCTATTGACTGAGCAGTCACAATTCCAACTGCTTGTCCTGGTTCTGCCTTTGCCTTGTTATATAGATCTAGACCTTTTTTTGCTACTTTTTCAACACCATCTATACTAAGTTTAGATTTTATTAATGCGTCAGATACCATAGTCTCTAGTCGTGGATTGAAAATTTTTGTATACTTTTTTGCAATAGGTGTTATTTCTTCTTTTGATGCAGCCTTTCCAGAATCTACAATTTGTTGCGCATCAATCAGTCTGGTTATGTTAAATGCTTCACCATGATCACTTTTTGCAACATCAATTCCATCTTCACCATATAGGAATTGAATTATGTGTCCATGTGGATCTCTTACAGTTCCGTCATATTCTAATCTGATGTGTTCAAGTGCGTTAATCAATCTTCTTTGCATGTATCCACTTTGTTGGGTTCTAACTGCAGTATCTACTAATCCTTCTCTTCCTCCCATTGCATGGAAGAAAAATTCTAGTGTTGAAAGTCCATCACGGTAATTTGATTTAACAAATCCATGCGCATCAGGATCATTGTCATGTGGGGCAAAGTGAGCTAAAACACGATTATTGTAACCTTTGTTTAGACGATTTCCACGTCTTGCCTGTTGACCTAAGGCACCTGCCATCTGACCTACATTTAGTGATGAACCTCTAGCTCCTGTTGTAGCCATGATTTTTCCCGCATTATCATCATCTAATGAGGAATTTGCAGTAGTAGCTGCTCGATCTCTGGCTTTTCCTAAATTATTTACAATATATGCTTCAAGTGTCTCTTTAGTTGTCATACCTCTAGTGCCTTTAAGAATTCCTTTCTTTTCTTGGTCAATCAAATCATAAACTTCATCATATGTTTTTTGAATATCATTATGAATTCCTTCCCTATCTTTTTCTGATAACTCAAGATCACCATAACCATAACTAAACCCATAATGTGTGATGAATTGTTTTATCATAATTAATTCAGAGTTAAGGAATATCTTTGCTTTAGCATTACCATAATCTTTTGCAATTCTATGCAAAACACTCTCCGGTTCTTCCGCACCAATTGAGGATTTGTCAATAACGCCGCTAATCAATTGACCATTTTTAATAACAACATCTTTTTGTTTACCAGATGTTCCTTTTGACCATTTTGATGTCATAATATAGTTAAAGTCATCAGGTAAGAATAATGAAAATAATTGTTTGCCTGAATACAGATTCTCTTTCCTGTTTTCAGGTTCTGGAAGTTTTCCAGAGTAGGCGCCAAGCATTGCAAGATTTGCAAATTCCTGACTGGTTAATGTTGTACCATCTTTTGTCATAAGATATGCACCTGTGATAAAGTCACGAAGAGCACCAATAATTGGTCCACCAAATCTTGGAGAAATCAATTGATCTTGAACTCTCATCAGTAAAATTGCTTCAGAGCGTGCTTCTTCACTTTGAGGTACATGAAGATTCATTTCATCACCGTCAAAGTCTGCGTTGTATGGTGGACATACAGATGGATGTAATCTGAAAGTTTTTCCTGGCAAGACATGAACATAATGAGCCATAATAGACATTTGGTGGAGTGATGGTTGTCTGTTAAATAATACAACATCCCCATTCATCAGATGTCTTTCAACTAAGAATCCGATCTCTAATGAATCAGCAATTATTGAACGATCTTCAACAAAATCTAATCTAATTTTTACACCGTCAGGTCGTGTAATGTAATTTACACCTGGAAATTGTGTAGGACCGTTAATTACTAATTTCTTTAATTTTTCAATATTCCAATCAGTGACAATTTCTGGAATAGTTAGTTTCATTGCAACTGTTTCTGGAACACCGACTTCAGAAAGATCAAGATTGGGATCAGGAGATATTACTGTTCTGCTTGAAAAATCAACACGTTTACCAGATAATGAACCTCTAAATCTCCCCTCTTTTCCTTTCAATCTCTGTGTCAAAGTCTTTAATGGTCGACCAGAACGATGATGTGCTTGTGGAATTCCAGAAACTTCGTTATCAAAGTACGTAGTAACATGATATTGCAATAAGTCAACTAAATCCTGTACAATAAGAGGTGGTGTTCCAGCTTCTTTACTTTCTTTTAATCTCTGGTTTACACGTATAATATCTACAAGTTTATGAGTAAGATCATCTTCTGATCTAATTCCTGTTTCAAGAATAATTGATGGTCTGACAGTTACTGGAGGAACAGGAAGTGCTTGTAATACAAACCACTCAGGTCTAGCCGTTTTTGGATCATACCCAAATAATTCTAAATGATCATCTGGAATATTTGACATTCTCTCTCTAATTGTAATTGGTAAGAGTCTATTTTCCCCAATTTCAGTTTTTTCAACAAATGTTGTTGGTTTTGTAAAGATTATTTCGTATTGTGATTTTCCACATAATGGACAATCTTTATGTTTTTTTGCTTTTTCATGTATCTGTTCTGGAATACGTTTTTGAGAAATAACTGTATATGAAGAATGGCGATCCCGTATCTTTTTGAATTCTTCTAGAGCATCTTTTGGTATCTTAATTTTTCCACATGTTCTGCAGGTTGATTGTAATAATTTGTATATATTATCAACAAATGCAATGTGTAAAACAGGCTCAGATAGTTCAATATGTCCAAAATGTCCAGGACTTCGTGCAGCAGTGTTACCATCTGTGACACATTTCTGTCCTGGCTCTAATACACCTAGTCGTCCATCCATTAAACCTCCTTGTACAGCCATACCATCCTCATCATATGTTTCAGGTTGTGTGATTTCACACACGGAGTATTTTCTAATCTCTTGTGGTGACCAGACTGCAAATGTTATCTCATTAATGGTTTT
>CESL01062084.1_pt1 | contig 12822 bp, 16 predicted proteins | sample 531221 | NCBI WGS metagenome assembly CESL01 (sample SAMEA2622197, study PRJEB7988) | marine metagenome | biome: marine biome (ENVO:00000447); feature: mesopelagic zone (ENVO:00000213) & marine oxygen minimum zone (ENVO:01000065); material: "saline water (ENVO:00002010), including plankton...
GGCGTAGATTTATCTGGATTAGATTTAAGACATGCTAATCTTTCAGGCGTAGATTTATCTGGAAATGATTTATCTTACACATATCTTTTTTACGCAACAGCTTTTGAATCTAATCTTTCAGGCGTTAAATTTTCTGATCATTCTTTTAACATGCAATTTCTTGGCTCTGATCTATCTTATGCCGATTTTTCAAATGTTCAAAATTTAAGTAAAAAAGATTTTAGAGATACTGATTTAAGTGGTGTAGATTTTTCTGGAAGAGATTTAACTCATGCTAATTTCAAGAATGCAAATCTCAAAGGAGTGAATTTTGAAAATGCGACTTTTTTTGGTACTACTTTTAATAGAGCGAATTTAGAAGATGCAAATCTTTCAAATGCTAAAATCGCTGGTTCACTTTTTTGGAATACTAATCTAAAAAACGCAAATATGGCTAATTCTGACATTATAGATTCTGATTTTCTCAAGGCAGATTTAGAAAATGTAAATTTGTTAGATGCATACATTGTTAATTCTGAATTTAATTGTTTCAATCATTCCATTTGTGACTAAAAAATCGATGTTTTTCAAAATCATAAATTTGAATTTTTTAAAATCAAACTTTTTTAATAATCTCATTTGTGCTTTTCTTAAATTATCGAAATAATTTGCCCAATTTCTAAATATTCTAAATAATATTAAATTGGGTTTGACTTATTTACAGACTAATTTTAGTCATAATTATGCGGGGGTCGCCTAGCCTGGTAGGGCGTGGGATTGCTAATTCCATGTTCGCAAGAACTCGGGGGTTCAAATCCCTCTCCCCGCGCCAGATTTTTATTGATTAAAAATATACAGTAACTAGATTATAATGGGAAGACGAAAAACTCAAAAAATTACCAAGACTGGACCAAAAAATGTCACTACTGGTATGTGTCCAGTATGTAAAACAATAGGAAGGATATACATTATTGGTCAAATTGCCAAGGAACGAGGAAAGTGTCCAGCCTGTAATCAAGAATTTGAGTTGTAGAGTAGTAGGCTCAAAAATAGATCCATACCTTTTTAAGGATTTTTTATGCATGAAAAATTATGGTTTCAGAAAAAGAAAAAAAAGAGACTGTGTATGACCGTATTGAAAAACTAGAAGATGAAATTGCTACATTACGAAATGAAATTGATGTAATGAAACATGCATTAAGAAACAAGTTAGCACGTCATGAAATTAAAATGATCAAAAAAGGTAAGGATGTTTCATCCATTATTGATAATTAGTTTTTTCGCGTATATTTCTAATTAATTCTAAAACAAAATCCACATCTTCTGCATTAGGTTCTAATTCTAAATACCTATTTAGATACTCGATAGCCCTCTCATAATTTCGTAGTTTTTCCTCTAAAATTCCAGCGTCACGTATTTCATCAGAAGAGTTAGGTTTTATTTTTAATATCATCATGTTACATTTCATAGACTTGTTATATGCATACGATTCAAGATATGAAGATTTTAAATTTTTTAAAATTCTAATTAGAATTCCTTCTGTTGTGATTTCATTCAAATATTCTGGAATTAGTTCAACATCCTCCCCGTAATTCCGAAAGAGCATTTCCTGTAGATCATCCATTGATAGTTGTACACCTTTGTTAAAGGGATCTAGCATCAGTTCTTCCCCTGCCTCAATGATCACATGACTAGGAAAACCAATAACTTTAAGATCTAATCCAATATGTTTACCTAGTTCTGAATAAAGTATAGATAACGTTATTGGTATTCCTATTTTTTTACCAACAACATGATTCAAAAAATTATTTTTCGGATTATAATAATCCTCAGTGTCACCACGTAACCCATATGTTTCAAATAAAAATTCGTTAAGCAAGGAAATTCTATATGTAGTATTTCTTGCTTCTGCGATCGAGTTTTTTAGCGTAATTCCAAGATTGTTAATCTTCTGAACTTCATTTGTTATGTTTAGATTAGGATATTCGATAATTTGTGCAAGTTTTAGACATTTTTCAATCAGGCTTAAATTAGAATCTGTTACATATGCTTTCCATTCAGAAAGTGATATCTCTAATCCGTCACTCATTGTATATTTTTTGAACCTGTTGATAAATCCCTTTTGAGATAAAGATCTGGATCTTTTAATTCTCTTGTTCCAGGTGGTGAATCGATCAAGAATCTAAATGCAGTTTTACCAAATTTATTGAATACCTTTGCTGTTAAATCACGTCCCATGTTTTTCCGAATTTTATATGATGAAAAGTCTGTACCCATGAATGTTGTTAGATAATTCTGAAAGTCATTATCATTCTTTAGAACATTTTGCACAACAAATTCAGCAATTCCCTCCATAGTGGAAAATGCGGCATGATGGTTTTGTATTGGTGCAAGCCACCTTTGATATATAGTGGATAATTCTGGGACTATTTCAGAAATTTTTGGATCAATCTCAACCTTGGAGTATGTCATAACATCTGGTCCTAACACATTAACCACAAAATTATCTGGGTTTAACATGAAGAATAAATTTGCTTTTTTTGCAATTGGAAAGTTATCAGGAACTGTCTGCAATTGTAAATATTCATAAAGATTTGAGGCGGATGTGTCATCTAAGCCTAAAATAATTTCTGCTAATTCTTCATTGATAGAGTTTACATTTGTTGCTGCATCTCTATTTTCATTTTCTAGATTTGTTTGCGTAGAATGGATTAATTCTTCTAGAAGCGTCATCTTTAATGCACCACGATATCCAGAATCAACTTTTTGTAAATTTGATTCAAATGGACGACCTTGTTTGTATAGAATAATTTGTGGATACTTTGATAGAACAAATTTATTCAAAAATACAGTCGAGTCCAAATAATCACCATATGTAGTTGAGATTTTAGAAATGTATGCTTTAGCATATGTTGAATAAACCAGAAATTTCACTGTATCCTTCTGGATCAGTTCTGAGATCTTTTCAATACTTTCGTCTGCAACTGCCGAGAATAATTGGTTAACAAATTCAGATGATTGTTTTGTCGCATAGACCTTTTTACCCTTTAGTAATTTGAATTCTTTAAGATTTGGAAATTCTATTTTAATATTCGTGTCTATTTCGAGACCTGTGAAATCAGATACTTTTTCTGACATGACATCTAAATTTTGTTTAGAGAAATTTTCCATGTCAGTAAATTCTGTTGGAAAATCTACATCATCAGTAATTTTATTTGAAAGATCTAAAATTTCTTTTTCTTCATTCAGTTCAACCGAAATTTGATCTAATAATGCCTCAGCAAACTCTTCAGTTTCACCCATAAGAAAAATAAATTTAGAACAAATTTAATGCTATCTTATAATATAAAGCAGATATTGAACAGTAATTAATGAATTTAATTGTATGAAAAAAACCTAAATTTTTTAAGATGTGTAAAATGCTCTGCCAAAATGTTTCTAGATGCTTTAAAAATTTCAAATGAAATCGAGGAAGGATTTTTAGTTTGTACTAAATGTGCCACAAAGTTTCCAGTTATTCAAAAAATTCCAATTATTATGGAGAATTTTGCCACTTACATTGAAAATAGGCCATCACTTGGAGGTATGCTATATGAATTATCAACTAACACCAAAATGAAAGAATTTATTAAAAAATCACTATCTAATATAAAAAAAACACACGATGATTACTCTATAGTAGAAAAGCAATGGGCTGAAATATACAAGTCAAGTAGAAACTCTTCTTTTTATTCAGTTATAAAAAATACACTCAGTGATTTTCCATCATATGATAATGTTTTAGAATTTGGTTCATCAATAGGCATAATTTCAAATTTTCTTAGAAAAAAACATAAAAATATTTTTTCTATTGATCAATCATTTTTTGCAACGTTACATGCTAAAAAGAAATCATTTGAAAATTCTGATTTTTTTGTTGCTGATGTGTTAAATCATCCATTTCAAAAAAAGAAATTTGATTTAGTTTTAGCATTAAACATGTTGGATCTAGTAGAACCATTAAAAATGCTTGAAAACATTTCTAGGCTGATATCACATGGTCACATTATATTGACAGATCCATATGATTATGTAAGAGGCAAAAAATCCATTAAATCTCCATTATATGAAAAAGACGTACGAAAGAAATTACAAAAACTTGGTTTTGTTCTAACCAAAAATACAAGCAGACCGAGATCAATTAACTGGACGTTGAAAATTAACCCCAGAACTAAATTAATTTATAGCACTGATCTAATAATAGGAAAAAAGTAAAATCATAATTTCAATGCAGTCGCCGGGATTTGAACCCGGGTCACTAACTTGGCAAGCTAGAATAATAACCAAACTATACTACGACTGCTTGATTTATCAAAATTAAAATTGTATATTAAAGCGTAATGATATTTCCAACATTGTTTTTAATCACAAAATTATACTATATGTATGGATGAAAAAATTCTTAAGATATTACATGATAAACTAGATGAAATTTTTGTAAAAAATGATGAAATTAGAAAAATTACCTCCTCAATTGATGTAAACACATACTTGCTTGATCCCCAATCATTATGGCTAGGTATACTCATAGGACGCCTTTACAATTCATTTTATTATCAACATCGAAGAGTATTAGATAGAAACCCAACAACTGATGAATTCGTAGAATTTGTTGATTTCATAAAATCAAATCAAAAGAATTTTCAGAAAAAACTAGGTTTTTGATTTTTTTAATTCTATTACCTTGATTGTAGGCGTGCCAGGTAACTTAACACATGCTTTTTTTAATGCTGATTTGGCTGCATCAAGATGCTCTTCTTTAACATTCATTTCCATAATTACTTGACCCTGTTTTACTCTCGCTGCAAGACTGTTGGCTTTTCCAAACGCTCGTCTCATCCCATCTGAAAGTCTATCTGCACCTGCTGCTGCAATCATTTTATTCTCTCGAAGTCTAATATGTGGATAAATACGAAGTCGAGATGAATAACCTGTTTCACCTGTAGTTTTCTCAAGAGTTTTGTTTGCTGCTAACCTAGTAGATTCAATAGCCATATGTCTAATTTGGATTTTCTCATTTATCAATAATTGAACACAGTAGTCAAATTTGCCTTTTTTATTACCGCTATTGAATTTTGCAATTTTTATTTGTGGCTTACCTTTGATATGCCTAGTATTAGCATATGGTTGTCCCACACCTTTTCTATAACATGCACCATGCATATCAAAGAAAAATTAACTACCCTATTTTAACGGTTAGTAAAAGATTTCTGATTTTGTGACAGTTTTTTACCAAAAATCTCTAGAATCTTATATTAGAAAAATATCTTATAGGTACATGTCTTTTGAAGTGGAATCCCAAATAAATGGCATATTGGTAAAAGATTCTGTAAAAATTTCAAATCAATCCATACAAAATGAATTACTTTCCAAAGGTTATGGAGAAAAATATGAGAAGGAATTCATTTTAAATTCATTTGAAATTCTATATTTATCATATACCAAAAAACTCAAAGTTTTGAAAATAAAGAAAAACATCTCTTTTGATGATCTAATTCAAATTTACAAGAAAACTGAAAAAGATGTATTTACAAAATTCCTAATTTATCGTGATCTCCGAAATCGTGGATATGTAGTAAAAAATGGTTTTGGGTTTGATTCGGATTTTCTGGTCTATGAAAAAGGACACTTTGGTCAAAAAGGCGCAAAATATCTTATCTTTGCATTAAATGAAGGAACACAAGAAAAAATTTCTCACATACATAAAAATATTGAACAGATTACAAAGATGGGTAAAGAACCCATTATTGCTGTTATAGAAAGACGTGGGGAAGTAATCTACTATAAAATTTCAAAAATAAATTTTCCACAAAATAATCAGAAGTCACAAATGGTAAACTTTAATTTCTAAAATTAGTTAAAGGCTGATAGCCCAGTCAGATGAATATTTTAGCAAGTTGTGTTTGTCTGCATAATCAAAATCAAAGACTTTAACAGAATTTGTTTCATTAGTCCATAATTTTTCGAAATCATCTATTTTTGTTTCAACTCGTGATTTGTCGTTCCATGATGTGAATACATCAATTGATTCAAAATTTTTACTCTGCCTTGCAAGCATAACATTAGAAGTACCAGAAAATGCAACTGTGTCACCATTTGCGTCACGAAAAATACCCATTTTTTCCGAAAATGACCCATTAACTTCCTCTGAACTAGGAATAGCAATTTTAAATATTAAATTCCCATCAAGTACTAATCGTCTGATTTGTTCTAATTTTAAATCCCTAATTATCTCTGGATTAAAATTTAATCTATTACTATTTCTAGAAAATAGTTTTTCCATCATATCAAGATCACTAATATCAAATTGATGTCCAGTAATTATTCTGATTCTTGCATTAGGTGTAGAGTTATGAAATCCTAGTGATAATGTTGTTAATCCTCGAAGCGTGACAAATTCTACAGTTCTATCATATTGTATACAATTATTCAAACATGGAATAAGGAATTCTGAAATGATGTCATCTCTATCTGATCTGTACTGCTCTTTTAGTTTTAGATTTCTAAGTTCCATATTGTACTAACAATTAACCCATAAATGAATATGCTCCCATCGGGATTTGAACCCGAGTCACTGCCTTGAGAGGGCAATATGCTTGGCCGGACTACACTATAGGAGCCGAAAAAATTTGTTCGTTTCACAATTTAAAGCAAGTGTTTTAGATTTATTGTTTAGTAAAATTTTATGAGTTTGTTACTTTATAGAAAATTCTATACTAGTTTTTTTATGAAATCAGAAGAAATACTCAAAATTATACCATCAATTAGTCATCCAGTTGGTTTAGGTGGTTGTCATGCTGGGAAAAATAATTTTGAGTGTTGTGCTTATGATATAACAATCTTTGATGAAACAGATATCCATGAATCAATAATACAAAAAGATAACAAATTCTTTAAAATACATCATTGTGCATTAAGTGAAAATCGAATTGAGTCTTTAATTCAGTTACAAAATATGCAAATTTTATCTGATGAGCGATGGGAGTTACAGATGTTCTTGGCGAAAGTTAACAAAAGGCAGGATCTAATCTTTAATGCATTTACAAAAAATAGTGTTATTGAATCACAGATCTGTTTAACAAAAGCACGAAATGGTTTAGATAAGTCAGATCCCTTTGTTTCATCTTGGATTAAATCTGCCGGATATTTCTTAGCAGATGCTATTCTTTCATCGAATAATTATAGTCCTAGTCCATCACACATGCTTGACATTCTTAGAAATCTAGAATCAAATCAAATAAACGAGACACTCTCTATTATTTTGGATTCACTTGGACTAGAGAGAGCAACTCCATCACTTCTAACAAGAATGGAAAAATCTGCAATTGGACTCTCTGACTTGGTTGAAAAAAATAATAATTCAAAAATTATTCAGCAGAAAATAAACTGCTTTATTGAAAAATCCCTATTTGCTGATTGTTATTTCTATATTGGATATGTAAATAGAGATAATTTCTATAGGATCAGAAATTCGTTAGATGATTATCCAGAACTTATTCACATCCTAAAGACTGGTTTTGATTTAGAATACGATAGTTCAACATATGAAACAACTATTCAATCATTAACCAAAGTAATAGAAATTATCCTCAAATCTACCCATGAATGAGATAACGGCGTTGATAACTATTCTAAACTTTTAAAACCTTGTTTGATTTATTTGCTATATGACAGATCAAGCATGTGGTTGCGAAGCAGACTCTGGCGATCCGGATTATTCATGTGATTGTGCGATGCAGGGTCATTGCATATGTAGTCATGATTGTAAATGTAATACTGACATTTGTAAAGAAGCAGTATCACAACTATAAGAAAATAACACTATTTTCTCTTCTTTTATTTTCTTTGTGTCTAGATAATTCTATGAAACATTTATCTTAGTAAAACTGGATCTGAACTTTGTGAATATCAAACTAGTTATTCCCATTTTTGCATTTTTATTATTAATACCATTTGCACTACATAATTCGTTTGCACAATATTCAGCTGGTGGAGTAAATCTTGATGGTTCATGGTATGTAGGAGAAGGACTTGAAATAGGTGATTATTTCGTTTATGAGATGTGTTATATTGATTATTTGGATTGTTCAAAATTCACTATGGCGTTTTGGATTGAAAAAGAAATAAGAGTTGGTACTGAAGACAAATATTTAGCACAAGTACTAGTTAAGGACGGCAAAAAGATTATCAAAGGAAATATGGAACTTGGTAAAATTGCACCGGAACCAACAGGTGGCAGTCCTGAAATTTCACCATATAGAAGTGCATACAAATCGTCAATTGCATGGCTTTCAGCTTATGCCACACAAGAAATAGGTGATCTTACCGGAAAAGGTCCAAAAGATTTCCGAGCTGCATCATGGGGTAAAATTGCAAACATTGGTGGTGAGCAAATACTTCCAACTGCTATAGAGACTATTACTACACCAGCTGATACTTTTGATACGGTTCTTATACAGTGGAAGACAGGTGGTGCTAAAAGTGATGTTTGGGTTGTTGATGATTTTCCATTTCCAGTTAAAGCGTTAACATATGTACATGTTTCAGGAGGTGTTCCACCAGTTGCTTATCAGTATGAACTATTAGATTACAAATACTATGTAACATCAAATCCATTTGATAAAATTGAGGCCACTGTATCAAAACAGGCTGCTTTGGGATGCCCAGAGAATTATCAAAAAACAAAGTTTAGGGAAGCAACAAATACATTTTCAATGATTGTAAAAGGGGCTTATGGACCACAGACAGTAAAGCAAGGCTGTGAGATTGAATGGTTTATAGATTTCAAGCGAATGGTAAACCCTACAGAATTTGTGAATGAGGTGCATTATGATATTCGAATTTTTGATCAAGATGGAAATATGCTACGCTCAATAGCCGATGAAGAAGGAAGACCTGAGTTATACACAACTGCAGGTCAAACACATCGTTTTGTAATTGCAGATGACCCACTAGGAAAATATCAGTATGCGGTGTGGGTATTTGGAACAGGTCCGGAAGTTATGCTAGGTGGAGATTCATCACAACAGGGATTAATTGTACTTGATGTAAATGTTGTAAAAGGTGAACAGTCATCTGTTTCTCCACAATCAAGTGTGATTTCCACTGAAATTCCTGAGTGGATTAAAAATAACGCCGCATGGTGGGCAGATGGACAGATTGATGATGCTTCATTTGTTACTGGCATTCAATATTTGATCAACAAAAAAATTATGATGATACCAGAAACTGCACAAGGTTATGGCGGTTCAGATGAAATTCCAGGATGGATTAAAAATAACGCCGCATGGTGGGCAGATGGACAGATTGATGATAATACATTCGTCCAAGGAATACAATTTTTAATAACGTCTGGCATAATGAAAATTTCCTAAGCATATGATTAAAATCTAATAAATGAAATAATATTAGAGTGAGAAATTATGACTGGATTATTTTCATACCCCAAAAGAAAACTTAGAAAACTAATCAATGAAGGTGAATATGAACAAGCCATAAAATTTGGTAATGAATTAGAGCAGAAATTTTCAAACGATCCTGATTTTCTTTTCATTATGGGTAGTATGTACTATATTCTGAATGATGAAAAGAAAACACTGCATTACATAGATCGTGTTCTTGAAATTAATGAATATGATGTAGAATCACTATCCCTTAAATTAAGAGTGTATGAGTATCTCAAAGAAAATGAAGTCGTAATTGAATGTTGTAAAAAGATACTTCAAGTCGACTCTGATAATTTTCAGGTTAGGGACATTCTAGATGAATTAGAAGGAAATTAATTTTTAAATTTATTTTCTTTCAAGTCACTTTCTACATTTTCTTGACTGGTTCCAAATTTGGCTTCTATTACCTGTTTTAATTCTGAATCAGTTTTATTTTCTATATTAATGCCAAGTGATTTTGCCATGTATTCTAATTTCTGTCGCTCTGTTTGAACTGGACCATTAATTGAAATGTTATTTTCTTTTGAATTAGGATTAGTGTATTCCTTGATCTGGTTTTGCATTTCAGTTTTTGCTTTGTTATATTCGCCAACCATCCTACCAATTTTTTTACCTGCCTCTGGAAGCTTATTTGTTCCGAACAAAAGAATTAATGCAACAAATATTATGACAATCCATTCGCTCCCTATAATGTTAAGACTATAATTAATCACAATTATCATAAATTTAGTTTGAAATTAAATATTTGGATTTCTGTTTGGTTCAAGTAATTTTCGTTTTGATATTGATAAAATTGCTACGCCTATTCCTAGTATGAAAAATATCAGATACGGCGCATCATTTCCAAAGAATTGTGATATCAGTCCAGCAGTTATTGGTCCTGATGCCCAGCCAATTCCAAACATAGTCTCATATGCACCAATCATTGTTCCTGAGATTGCTGGTCTTGTCTTAGTTAGGATTATCTCTAATGTGAGCGGGAAGAAAATGCTAAATCCAAATCCAAGTAAAATTAGCGCAAGTGCAAATTCAATCATTGTGTCAACAAAGAATGATATACCAAGTCCAATCGCTATAGCAAATATTGCAACTATTAACGTCATGCTTGTATTCTTGGCTAATTTACCAGCTACTGTAAGTGTAAGAATTCGTGAAATCCCAAATATGAAAAAGAGAATTTCAACATCTACAACCGTCATAGTTCGGTCATTTAAGAATGCTGGATAGATACTTAGTATTATTCCAAATGATGCGGTGCAATAGATTAGCAATAAAATAACTTGTGGGAATTTAGCAATTTCTTTAAGTGATGAAAAACTAAATTTTTCGTGTTTTACAACAGGTCTATTTTTTGTTAAAAGCAGTGCTGAAATAAGTGATACCACAAGAACATATGCAGCAATTTCGAAGATTATTCTATATGTAGCATCAAAACCTTCTAGAAGAATTGAACCAAACAGTGGACCAATCATAAATCCTGTAGTGAAAAAACCTGTGAACGTTGCAATATTCCGCACTCTAGTTTTACCCTTACTAACATTTGAAATAATTGCCTCACATGGAGGCCAAAAGAATGCATGGGCAATACCAGTAATCACTCTAAAACTCATTATTTCGGGAACACTTTGTGCAATTGAAAGTAGGTATATTGATGCTGAATTAATTATTACTCCAATTGATAACAGATGACCATTATTGAATCTGTTTAGAAATATTCCAACAAACAATGGAAAGAATATGTATGGAATGAAATTTGCAAAGCCAATGATACCTAATTCCGCATATGACGCACCTATGACATTCTTTGCAAAAATAGGTAATAACGGTCCATGTAATCCATAAGAAATTCCAATCAGTAGACCTGTTATGTAAACTAGAATTAATCTTCTATTCATTTGTAAGCAGCGACCATGATTGCGCCACCCATCAGATCTTTCTCAAATTCCACATGTGAAAACTTCTCTAATAACAAACTTTCTAATTTTCTATTTTGTGGCCAAAGTTTGTAGGTTCCGTAAAGTGTAGCAAATTTTAAACCAAGTCTACCTCCTGCAATAAAGGCAATTATTGGTAATATCATTCTAAGATAACACGTCACGCCAAATCTAATTAATGGCTCATCAGGTTTTCCTAAATCAACAATTATCCATCTACCATTTTTTTTTAAAACTCGATGTATCTCAGAGATAGCAGTTTTCAAACTAATCGCATCACGTAACGAGTAACCTGATAATACTACATCAAACTCCTCATTGTGAAATGGAACATGTTCAAATACTCCACATGCACTATCCAGCTTCTTGTCAAATAGTCTATCAGTATTTTTTAACATTGGAATTAATGGATCGTAAAGAATAATTTCCAAATCACCACCAACAATATCTAAAGCAGTTTTTGACATATTTCCAAATCCTGAACCTGCATCCAGGATTTTGGCACCCTTGTTTATCCTACCACGTATCGCACGGTTTCTATGCTCAATATCTTTACCCAAAGAAATAAACGAATTTACTTTATCATATACTGGAATAATGTCTCTTAGAACATCAATCACTTCACCCCAATAGCTTCCTAATCCCATATTATCACCAAATCTCTTTGTTTTAATAATTGATGTTTTTGTCTTATGAAGTTTGTATCTTATTTATTTAGCAAATTTACCTTTAGCAGCCTGATCTAATTTCTTGAGTTCATCTACTGATATGCGTTCAATATTTTTTACATCTTCCCTAATCTGAGACATTTTGATATGTTCAATTCCAGTTTTCTCCTCACTTTTGAGATTTATTGCAGCAATTGCAAGTGAACCTGCTTCCTCAATGCTCATACCGTCTTTGTAATTTTTTTCTAGAAAATCATTGACCTCGTCAGAGCCAAGACCTATAGCCACTGCAGCATATGATACAAACGTTCCGCTTGGATCTATGATGAAGACATTGGAGCCTTTTCTATCAACACCAGCAATAATTAATGCGACACCAAATGGTCTTACTCCAGAATATTGAGTAAATTGATGATTTTGATCAGCAAGATGTTTTGCAACTATTTCAATCTCAACAGGTTCATCATAAGTTAATTTATTGCTCTGTGAAAAATATCTAGCGTTATCAACTTGAACACGTGCATCTGGAATATATCCGGCTGCAGCAGCACCAATATGATCATCGATTTGAAAAATTTTTTGCGTGACTTCTGAAACTTGAAGTGCTCTTGACTTTTCTTCAACAGCAATAATCACTCCATCTTTACTTGTAATACCAACAGCCAGTGTTCCACGTTTTACTGTCTCTAATGCATATTCAACCTGATATATTCTACCATCTGGAGAATACATAGTAGGTGTCATATCGTAACCGCG
>CESL01026800.1_pt1 | contig 12814 bp, 9 predicted proteins | sample 531221 | NCBI WGS metagenome assembly CESL01 (sample SAMEA2622197, study PRJEB7988) | marine metagenome | biome: marine biome (ENVO:00000447); feature: mesopelagic zone (ENVO:00000213) & marine oxygen minimum zone (ENVO:01000065); material: "saline water (ENVO:00002010), including plankton...
GTCATGAAAATAATAATAAAATTACTACAAAAGTATTGAATAATTTAATCATAAGCTGCTCTTTAAATTTTCTGGTAAAACAAAAGTACTGTGAAAGCCTGGAGGAATCTGCTGAGGTACTATCAATCTACATAAAGGACCAGAAGATAAATCCCGTGCTGAAAAAATTTGAATTTCTCCTTTCCTATTTACTGTATTGGTTACAAATGTAACAAGATAACCATCATCTTCTGATTGCGCATTATTTCTAGGAGCAAATTGTAACTCACTTCCAAAGTTTCCTTTTGGAAATTTATATTGTTGATTGGTTGTAGTTTTGCTATCCATCTTAACAAAACCATCAAAAAGTATTACATCTGATTCAGCTAATGTTACATGATAGCTATATCGAGAATAAAGACCTCCAAATCTATTATTGATTACGGGAAATTCGGTTAACAAATCGTCAATTCTTTCTTCTTTGGTAGACCCTGAATCAAGATTAAATCTATACCTGTGATAGCTAGCATCTAGTTTTAGCCAAGCTAACATAGCACCATAAGGGCCTGAAAGATTTTTTCTAACTTCTCTGGAAGGTACTGGAGTAGACATCCTGCAAACATCCAATACTACTTCTCTTCCTTCTTCCCAAGAGTTAATTATGTGGTAGATATAGCAGGGTTCAGCAGTAAACCACCTAATGGAGTCCCCGGATGCCAATCTATCTAAAATACCAAATCTACTCTGAAGTTCAGGATAGAAGGTCACTTTGTGAATATCTTTTTTTAAGAGTTCAGGATCCCAAAACATTGGTAAATCCATCAAAATGGAATAATTTGGTGTAAAAGCCATGGAGTGAGGCAATCTGGCACCTGGTAGATCTATGGGAGTAAAATTTACTAATTCAGTCCTTTTATTTAACACACCGTAAGTCATATAAGGAGGGTTAACAGCATAATCAAAAAAAAGTAAATCACCATTAGACTCATCAGTTATGCAATGAGCTGATAACTGCCTTACCCCTTTTGATTTATAATTTAAAGTACCTAAGGTATCTAAAGTAAGAGGATTTAGTATGTAGGCTTCACCACACTGATAAAAAGTAGAAATTGCTTTACCGGCATGAATAGAAATATCCGTATTTGAGTTATCTTTCAACCATAAATCAGAACCCCAGCCAACTTCTAAACTTCTATTGGGTTGATCCATTAGACCTGGCCAAATTGACTTTTCTTTTTTGGTCTCACTTTCTAGTGCTTTGGTTCTAATCCATTTGTTTCTGTAACTTACCTTTCCATCTCTAAATTCTGCTGAATGAACCATTCCGTCCCCATCAAACCAATGATGGACACCATAAGGTGCAAATCTTTGATTAGGACCATTTCTAATATAAATTCCAGAGAAGTCATGAGGTATTTCGCCAACAAGTTCAAGATTAGGTCTATCTAATTCCCTTCTAACAGGCTCATGTGGTCCGACAAGGTATGGATTGTCTCCAAAGTCTATTAAATTTTTTAAAACTTCAGGTTTTGGCACTTATATCTCCAACAATGGATTATGTCTTATTTGTTTAATGAGTGAAACTGATTATTATGTATAGTGAAATTTTAAAGGAACCCACTTGTCTAGAGAATATAAAATATTTGGAGCTGAATTATCACCTTATTCTGTGAAAACTCGATCTTATTTTCGATATAAAAAAATTCCACATGAATGGTTATTAAGAAGCCCTTCAAATGCTGATGAATTCAAGAAATATGCTAAATTACCAATAGTACCCTTGGTGGTGACACCAAATAAAGAAGGAATGCAGGATTCAACTCCAATTATGGATAAAATGGAAGATCTGTTTCCAGAGCCACAAGCAAATCCTAAAGACGAAGTCCTTAAATTTATCTCCATTCTTCTTGAAGAGTATTCTGATGAATGGGGAAATAAGCACATGTTCCATTACAGGTGGAAAGCAAAAGTTGATCAGATGTCGGCAAGTAGAAGAATAGCAGAAGTCAATATGCCCTTTTTAGTAAAATTCTTGCCTATAGTTAATACATTAATGAAAAATAAAATAGCCAAAACAATAAAGGAAAGAATGAGTAAAAGACTATGGGTAATAGGTTCAAATGAAAACACAGAGAACCAAATCACTAAATCTTTTCACAATCTACTTTCTAAACTTAACCATCATTTAAAAAGGAGAAAATATATTTTCGGAGATAAGCCTTCTTATGCAGACTTCGGACTATGGGGTCAGATATACAACTCTTGGACAGATCCTACACCTAGAAAAATTATAGAAAGTGATTTTTCAGAATTACTTCCTTGGATAAACAGGATGTTAAATCCTCAAGATGAAGGAGAATATGAGTCATGGGAATCTCTGTCTACTACCTTAATACCTCTTCTTACAGAAGAGGTTGGAGAAACATTTCTTCCTTGGACCTCAGAAGTAACAAAATCAATATTAGAAAAAAAAGAAGAAATATCTGTATTAATTCAAGGGAAGGAGTTCAGACATTCTCTTGGTGGTCCACAAAAATACCACGTTAAATCTTTAGCTGTATTAAAGAAAAAATTTATTTTGTTTAAAAACAATGAGACTTTGACTAACATTCTTTTAGAGTGTAAATGTCTGAATTTTTTAAAATAAAATAACATTTAAATTCAAAAGGATATGTCAATAACCTCAAGTATTAGAAATGTTCTATCTAGGATATTTATGTCTAGGATACTATTCAATTGGACTGACCCAAATATTCTTATAAAAAAAAGAAAAGAAAAGGAAGAGGTTAGAAAAAAAGAAGGAAGACCACATGAAGTATTTTACTTTCATGAACTATCTGATCCATATTCACATATCACCTCTCAACTCATTAGTAAATTTTCAGGGAATTATGATGTAGACCTGGTCCCCCTGATTGTAGGTAATCCTCCCATTAGTACTATTCATGAGCCCGACCTTTATAGAAAATATTGCCTCATAGATGCTATTAGAATTGCACCTTTTTATGGAATAGAATTTCCAAATAATGACCAACCAAACGACAAACTAGTTTTACTAGCACAAAGAATACTTTGTAGTCTTGATAAAAAAGAATTTATATCTCAAGTATCAGATATTAATACTCACCTTTGGTCAAACAATGAGGAGGCTTTAAGGGCTTTAATTAATAATAAAACACACTCACATGAAGAAATTCTTTCTGTAATTTCTAATAACGACAAAAAAAGAAATGAAGTACAAGCCTATATGGGGTCTACATTTAGTTATGAGGGAGAACTTTACTGGGGTGTTGATCGTCTTGATTACCTAGAAGACAGACTGAAAGATTTGGGTTTGAAAAAAAATCTAGAGACAACATATGTTTCTGATAGAAAAGTAAAAAAAGAGGTTAATATACCAAAAACGTCAAATCTCAAGTTAGAATTTTACCCTTCCTTAAATAGCCCCTATACAGCAGCATCTTTTGAGAGAATAAAAGAACTAAAAGAAAAATATCCTATAGAAATTGTAACTAGGCCGGTACTGCCTATGCTTATGAGAAATATGACTATACCTAGGTTCAAAGCTAAATATATTATTTCTGATAGTGCTAGAGAAGCTAGAAAATATGGAGTTCCTTTTGGAAAAATTAAGAGTCCTTTGGGTAAACCTGCTGAAAAGGCTTATTCCCTTTTTCCATGGGTAGATGAAGAGAAACAAGGCTTTGAATATATCTACAGACTTATGAAGTCTTCTTTTAGAAAATCTGAAGATATAGGAAAAAAAACTTACCTAAAAAAATTAATAGAAGACCTTGGTTTGAATTGGGCAGAAGCTGAGAAATACCTAAACTCTAATGATTGGAAAGAAATTCTAGAAAAAAATAGGTTAATTATGTACGAAGGTTATTCTTGGGGTGTTCCTACTTTTAGAATAGTTGATGGAGAAGAAAACTTTACTACTTGGGGCCAAGATAGAATTTGGCTTGTAGAAGATGAAATCATTAAACGTTTAAATCAATAGGAGAAGAGCATGGAAATTCATGGAGAATGTGATCCTCAGTTTATTAAGGTCAAAGAGGTCTTCTCAGATCTATATTTACAGCAAAGGGAGTTGGGTTCATCTTTTGCTATTTTTAAGGACGGCAAACCAATAGTGAACATATGGGCTGGACATCAAGATCTAGAAAAAACTAAAACATGGAAAAAAGATACATTGGTAACTGTTTATTCAACAACCAAAGGAGTGGCAGCTTTATGTGTAGCTTTAGCTGTAGAGAAGGGGTTTATTAATTATAATGAAAAAGTTGCTACATACTGGCCCGAATTTGGGTGTAATGGCAAGGAAGATATAACAATCTCAATGTTGTTGTCCCATCAAGCAGGTATTTGCAGCCCTCTAACCAAGAATATTAATAATTACTATAACCAAAAGGTAATGGCAGAAAAATTAGCATTAATGAAACCTCTATGGAAACCAGGTACAGCCTGTGGTTACCACTCCATGACCTTTGGATGGTTAGTAGCAGAATTAATCTTAAGAGTGACAGGAAAAACTATAGGGAAATTTTTTCAGGATGAAATAGCTATTCCTCATGGTATAGATTTTTTTATAGGACTACCAAAGTCTGAGGAACATAGAATCGCTGAAATGATACCTTTTAAAGGAAAGGAAGAAAGTGAAAAGAAAATCACATTAACAAAAGCTGAAGTAGCTATAAAGAATTCAGCTGGTACTTTAAAACACCATAATTCAAGGGAGTGGAGAAGTGCTGAAATACCAGCGGCTAATGGACAAGGTAGTGCTTCTAGTTTAGCTAAACTGTATAGCCTTGTTACCCCGCACGATTCATCCTTAAAAATACTAAAAGAAAAAACTTTAGAGAAGATGACACAAACCCAAATAGAAGGAAAAGATTTAATTCTAAGGGTTTCCCTTAGATGGGGTAACGGCTTCGTTTTAAACAAACATAAAATAGTTTATGGTCCTGAAGAAAATTCTTTTGGTCATTCAGGGTATGGTGGTTCGTGTGCTTTTGCTGATCCTACTAATAAAATAGGGATTTCTTATGTTATGAACCAAATGGAAAATAATTTTGCAGGAGACAGTAGGTCAATAAAATTAATTAATGCAGCTTATAAATGTCTAAATAGTTAATCCAACTATATAACTATGTTTGTAATTCTTTCAATCAACCAAAACATCCCTATTCCTCCTATTAAATAAGAAGAAATCAGATAACTTCCTCTTGTAATATTAGATCGATTTAATAACCAGATAAAAGCTAGGACTATAGGTATAACTATAAGTTGCCCGATTTCTATCCCCACATTAAAAAGAAATAATGAAATTCCTAGATTATTACTTGAAAGTCCAATTTCTGAAAGGGCTCCCGCAAAACCAAAACCATGAATAAGGCCAAAACCAAAAGCTATAAGCCAAGGAGTTTTTTGATATTTCTTCCCATTACTTATCTCCAGCGCCAAATAAATTAAAGTCAGAGCTATTAGAGCCTCAGCAGTAGCCTGAGATAATTTGATTAAATCTAATACTGACAGAAAGAGTGTTATGCTGTGAGCTAATGTGAAAGCTGTAATAGTCTTTATCAGGGTGCTCATGCCTTGAACAACAAAAAATAATCCCAAGATAAAAATAATATGGTCTATTCCACTTAAAAGATGTTCTACTCCTAACCAAAAATAGCTTGTTGGATAAAGTGTTTTTTCTAAAGGAATCTCTATTGTTGGATCATCTACACTTACTAAGCCTTCAAAAGCAGTTCCATCATTAAATTTTACACTTATTAGTGCATCTACCATTCTAGACAGACCTTTAAATTGAAGGGTCTTACCTTTGAGATCTTCAAGACAATTAATACTAAACTTTTCAATTGAATATTTTCTCTCTAATCGAGGTAAGTCTTGATTTTCCTTATTACATTCTGAAGGGAAAATAACTTCTCCAGTTTGACCCTCTAAATTGATTGGGAATAGCCATGTAACTAAGAAATCATTCGAATTTTTTTCTTCAAGTATTAGGCGAGAAGGATTTAGCTCATGAGAATCTATTGTTAAAGAGAAATAAAAGATGCAATATAGTGTGAGTCTAGAAAGCAAGGTTATCATTATTCAAAATACCTTGAATTAACAACTATTTCATAGGTGTTCCTTAAACCAGTTAGATAATTTTTCATCTCCTTTTGTTGTTGTTCTATCTTTAAATCCATCAAAACTAGATCATAAACTTCTTCTAATTCAGGTTCTCTAGACTGAACTATATTAATAATTTTTATAAAGTGTGTTCCATATATTGAATCGTAGGGACCTAACCATTTGTTTAATTTTTGTTTCTTGAATTTATGAGAAAATCCATTCCCAAAAATTCTTTCAATTTCTTCTAAAGTTTTTAAGGAAAAGTTTTTTCCTAACAAGAAGGGGTCGCTCTTAATATTATCGCTTTGATTTAGTAATAAATTTACAGCAGCTTTAGCCCTTTCCTTTCCATTTTTATCCCTTGAAAAATACAGATGTGTAAAACTAAATTTAACTTCTTGAATATACTTGGTTTTATTTTCTAGGAAATAATCTCTTAATTCAGAATCACTTGGTTTACTACTTTCTACTTCTTGTCTAAGAAAATTTAATTTCTGAGCTAGTCTTCTTTTGATAATAATGTCGTTTTTATCCAACCCTAATTTAATAGCCTCTTTATAAAGTATTTCTTCATCTATTAACTGATTAACTATTTTGTTGATCTCGTCTTTATTAGGAGGTCTACCAACTTGTTCAGTCCAACTGCTTATAAGACTTTCAACCTCATCATCATATATAACAACAACATTTTGTCTTTGGGTAGAAACAAATAATAGATCAAGAAGAAAGATAACCAGGCCTATCAAAAAGAAGATGGCAAACTTCTTAGTCAAAATTTCTACTAAAAATATTAGCTATTAGGTGTGAACCAGACTGGAGACGACCAAGCTCTTTCCTGAATAGTTTTATGTAAATCAGGTCTGGGCTTTGAACCATTTTTTACAGCATCCCAAGTTGACCATCTACAGGTAGGATTTTCTAATACCCTTACATAATAAAATGACTTCTGTTTAGGATTAAAATCTGGATCTTTCCATAAAGCTTTTAATTCAGAATCTCCAACTCCTGATGAAATAGAGCAGTCACTTAGATTTACTGTAGCACCATTATCAGGGCATCTATTTGTTTTTGGATCAACTGTAAGGCCATCTGAACAAACAACATCATAAACTTTTTCAGTTGGATGGCCTGATATTTCAGTTACAGAACCTTTGATTATCTGGATCCTTTGCAGGGGTGCTCCATTTTTATCTCTTATGGCCCAAACGAGAAAATCAGGCGAATCTTCCCCTGAATAAACTAAATCCCCTCCCATGGGGACTCCCTTTTTATAAGCAGTTTTGACCATATTCTGATCTGATAACATAGAATCTACAAAATTATCACCAGCAAAGAACCTCAGTTTTATCCTTGTACCAGATGTTGCATAAGTTTCTTTCCTTCTAAAAGCATTAAAAATAGATTCTCTTGTGTTTTGTTCTGCCCAAACTACAGCTAAACCTGATGCACTCCATTCTCTAAATGGTGGGTTATTGTAATAGTTATTTCCTATCTTTTTTACAGTTACTAATCTACTAGTAGCGGATGTCTCATCTGCATCAAGTGATAAAGAATTATTATTATCAGAGTCCATACCCATGGCACTAATCATCTCTGAACTCAATGGAACTGAACCCCTAAGTTCAGCAGTACCATCCAAAATTCCTATCTTTGAGAAAAAATTTGATTCATCATCAGAAGTTGCGCCTGTATGTGTATCACTAGCTCCTACCATCCCAAATTTGTATGGGTTACCCCTATTTTCTTCTTGGAGTATTAATCCATCTAAATAAGCCTGCCTAGCATAACTTCCAAAAGGTCTACTATAAGCATTGGTTCCAACTCTATAAGACATTATTTCGAAATCAGCCCATTCATCATTAGGAGAAAGTAGCGGGTGAGTGTCTGATGTTCCTTTCACTTGTGTTACTTCTACAAGGGGTTCATTTCTCATCCTAAAGTCTGCATAGACATCGTTTAATGGATATCCATTCCAGTTCTCTATTTCAAACATTTGACCATTTGAACCATTTGAATTATGGGGTATTGCAATAGTATCTACCCCCTGTTCTCTTATTCTATCCATCCAAGCCCATAAATCTTCAGGATTTAAAGATTTAAGTCTAGTGAATGGCTCAACTGTTGCTTTACTGCCGCTAAAAATGACGTTTCTATGTAAATTTCCTCCCTCGTAAGGACCTTTTCCAAAAGGATTAAGCCAAGTTTTTCCATTATCAGTAAAAGTAGAAGAAGAAGTGTATTCATATGCTATAAAAGTAGTAAATTTACCAGGTTCATAATGATCCTGAGCGCTATTAATAACATCTCTCCAAGCAGTGCGGTGTACACCCACATCATACATGCTTGAGGCTCTTGCTTGATCTCCTGTAAAAAGATATTGTATTGCTCCCCAGTAACTAACTGACGAGGCTATATTCCTTACATAATAACCAAATAAATTTGCTCTTTCAGGAATTGAAGCAAAAGTTCTGTTTTCTTCACGATTTAGATTATGAAAAGGTTCGGATCCCTTTTTTCCATTATTAGGATCTGCCCAAAAAGGGACATTCCCCAACAAGAACCCATGATCTGTTACGGCATAAAAATCTAGAGGTTCTCTTAGCTGCATATCAAAACCAAGGGCATGTTTTATGCTTTCCCCTTTAGCATACCTGTAGGCATCATCAGGAGTAGCTGTTGTGCCAAATATAAAGGCATCGAAAGAATGTTTTGTATGGACGTGTAAGTCTCCAAAATATACATTTCTCTCCTCGTTATATTCATTTAAATTATCGCCTGAAATTTCCTTTGAATTACTAGAGTAATCAACTACATCATCACCTGAAGTGCAGCTCCATAAAATAAAACTTAAGATAAAGACTATTAAGACCCTAAAATTTGTAAAGAACAATTTACTTCTCATTCATGACTCCTAAATAAAATTTATATTTATAACAATTTTTTACTTCACCTTACAGGTATATTAAGCAATTTACCACAGGTCGTATTTCTGTAATTCTGCTCTTCCAACTACCATATGATGCACTTCATCTGGTCCATCAGCAAATCTTAAATGCCTCATATCAGCATACATTGCAGCAAGAGGTGTCCACTGAGATATTCCTGCTGCTCCATGCATCTGTATGGCTTGATCAACTATAAGACAGGCCTTTTCTGGAACCATAGCTTTTACAGCGCTAATGTAAACTCTAGCTTCTTTGTTTCCTAATACATCCATAGCCTTAGCAGCTTGTAGAACAGCCAATCTCATAGCATTGATTTCTATTCTAGCTCTTGAAATGACTTCTACGTTCTTTCCTAACTTTGCAATTGTTTTGCCAAAGGCTTCTCTAGAGCCCGCCCTTTTTACCATTAACTCTAACGCAGTCTCCGCTTTTCCTATTGTACGCATGCAATGATGTATTCTTCCAGGACCTAAACGCACTTGAGATATTTCAAATCCCCTACCTTCACCAAGTAATATATTATTTTTTGGTACACGAACATTAGTCAATTTAATATGCATGTGACCTTGAGGGGCATGATCCTGCCCAAAAACTTGCATTCCCTCAAGTATTTCAACTCCAGGCGTATCTTTAGGCACTAAAATTTGGGATTGTTGTTTTGAAGGATGGGCATCTGGACTAGTCTTAACCATGGTAATCATAATTTTACATCTGGGGTCACCAGCACCAGAAACAAAAAATTTTTCTCCATTTATTACCCATTCATCGCCATCTAGAACAGCGCTAGTACTTATGTTTTTTGCATCTGATGAAGCTAAGTTAGGTTCTGTCATTGCGTAAGCAGATCTTATTTCACCGTTTAATAGTGGCTCTAGCCATTCCTTCTTTTGTTCTGGAGTTCCTACTTGTTGTAATACCTCCATGTTACCTGTGTCTGGAGCACTACAATTCATGGATTCTGAAGCTAGAGGAAATTTACCCAATATAGCTGCTACATAGGCATAATCTAGATTGGTTAATCCTTCACCTATATTTCCATCTAAATCAGGTAGAAAAAAGTTCCATAGGCCTAGTTCTCTGGCCTTGTCTTTTGCTCCCTCTAATAATTCAAGTTGGCGTGGATGCCAAGACCACCTGTCTTCTTTTTTCTTTTGATAGGAATAAAATTCCTCTTGAATTGGAGCTACGTTCTCTTCGCAGTGTTTCTTGACTAAATCCATAAGAGATTTGGAATCCTCGGACATTGCTAGTTGAAATAGTTCATTTTGTAAATCAGACATTTTTCTCCTTATTCTTATTATTATTGATTAATTGTTTTATACCATATGGGTGATGACCAAGCTCTTTCTTGTATAGTGGGTTGGACTTTCTTTCTTGGCTTAACTCCTTCTCTAAGTGCATCCCAAGTTGACCATCTACAAACTGGATTCTCTAAAACTCTAACGTAGTAAACAGATTCTACTTGAGGATCGAAATCTGGGTCTTCCCAAATCACTTTTAGCTCAGAAGCTCCTTTATTTGGAGATATAGAACAATCAGATAAATTTACGCTTGCTCTATTATCAGGACAACGATGTGTTTTTGGATCAACTTTTAGACCATCAGAGCAAGCTATATCATATACTTTCTCTCTAGTCTCTTTAGCATATCCAGAGTCATACCACCCTTTAATCATTTGTATTCGTTGAAGTGGAGCTCCTTTAACATCTTGTTGAGCTAAAATTAAGAAGCTAGGCGTTAAATTATTATTAAATAATAAATTACCCCCCATGGAGACTCCTGACTTATAAGCTTGTTCAATAAGATTTTCATTATTTAAATCAAAAGAGTCTAGTCCATAACCGCCAAAAAATCTTAAACGAATCTTAGTTCCAGAAGTAGCATAGGTTTCTTTCCTCCTTAAAGCAGAAAAAATAGATTTTCTTGTGTTTTGTTCTGCCCATACTGCTGCCAATCCTGAGGCACCAAATTGTGTAGACCTCATATTTCCATAACTAAGACCTTTTTCTTGAGATGATTCAACACCTACTTCTCTTAAATTTTCTACCATATCAATAGTAGGGCCAGATAATGGAACCGAACCCCTAACCACAGGAGAAGCTGAAAGTGGTGAGGCTCCAAAATAATTTTCTTCATCGAAGGTGAAAGCCCCGTTGTGGGTATCACTAGAGCCAATAAATCCTATTTCAAATGGATTGCCTCGATCCTCGGATTTTAGTGCCAGTCCATTTATCAAAGCTTCTCTTACATAACTACCACTAGGTAGACTATATTGAGAAACATTGCCTTTTCGAGTGTTGAGTATTTCAAAATCTGCCCATTTGTCTTCAGGAGAGAGTTTAGGATGAGTTTCTGATGTACCCTTAATTTGTGTAATCTCTACAATAGGTTCATTTCTCATTCGCAACTCAGAATATTTCTTGTCTACAGGCATTCCATTGAAGTAATCCATCTTGAAAGTTTCTCCATTAGATTGATTGGGATTATGAGGAATAGCAATACTATCTACTCCTTTCTTTCTAATAGAATCCATCCAAGTCCATAAATCTTCAGGGTTAATAGAATCTAACCTTGTAAAAGGTCTTTTTGGTGCTTTGGAAGACTCAAAGATTATATTTCTGTGGTAGGAAGCGCTCTCAGGTAAAGGACTCGAAACAGTCCATTCATAAGCAATGAAGGTAGTAAATTTTCCAGGATCATTATATCTCTCAGCTGCTTTAGTTGTATCGTGCCAAGCTGATAGATGAGTATCGTAATCAAAACCCTTTGAAGCGAGAGCTCGATTGTTGGTAAACCAGGCTCGAGCTGTGTTCCAATAACTTCCTTGAGTTAGCAAAAATTTTCCATAATTACCTCTAAATAGTTGGATTCTTTTTAGAATAGAATTGTCGTTGAGGTTTTCTGGTGAGTTTATATTATGAAAAGGTTTTGATTCAGGGAATTTTGAAAACATTGAATTAGGATCTGCCCACTCAGAAGCCATTCCTAAAAACATCCCGTGATCAGTTACAGCATAGAAATCTAAAGGTTCCTTTAATTTCATCTCCACTCCCCAGGAATTTACAAGGGCATTGCCTTGTGCAAATTTATAACTTGAATCCGGATCTATATTAGATCCTAATAAAAAGGCATCAAAAGAGTATCTAGTATGAACATGTAAATCTCCAAAATATACATTCCTAAATTCAGAGTAATCTTTTGCTTCTTCTTGAAGAGTATCTTTAGAATCTAATTGGTATTCTTCTATTACCATGGAGTCATCTGAGCAACTCCATAAAAAAATTAAAGAGACAAGTGCTAACTTCTTTAAAAAAGAGTTCATTTTAAATTGACACGTCTTATAAAGTTCATAAACAGATCAAAATAACCCCCAGATTCCAACTTAACCTTTTTCAATTTTTTTTCTCCTAATCTTATAAAATTTCCAAGTTAGTCTCAGTAACTTACTATCATGTAGGTAACATTGAAAGTAAAGTTAAATAAATTGGCATCTTTAAGAAAACTACTGTATATTTATACAGTATGAATGATAAATACAGTAAAAACACTTTCTCTAAGAAGCCCATGGCTACTCGTACAATAGAAATTAATAAAGAAAATATCCTTCAGTACTCATGGATAGACCGTCTAATTACGAACATGTACATTGTATTATCTGCTTCACTTTTAGTTATAACTATGGCTTCATTAGCTAGTGTAAGTGGCTAAAGAAAGAGTAAAATTATCTAGAAGAAATCCGGTTGCAAAAAATGCAAGGA
>CESL01146162.1_pt1 | contig 12793 bp, 8 predicted proteins | sample 531221 | NCBI WGS metagenome assembly CESL01 (sample SAMEA2622197, study PRJEB7988) | marine metagenome | biome: marine biome (ENVO:00000447); feature: mesopelagic zone (ENVO:00000213) & marine oxygen minimum zone (ENVO:01000065); material: "saline water (ENVO:00002010), including plankton...
CCATTCATGTAAAGTGCGAGTCTACAATTTTCATCACCTTCAGCAGCTTGTTCTTCAATATCTCGCATATCGCTATAGCCGGTAAGCCCTAGCATTCCACTTTCTTTTAATAAAATATTCTTAACCTCTTCTGGAGAATAGCCAAGTTTATCGATAAGATAAAAGATAACAGACTGGTCGATGTCCCCGGCACGGGTTCCCATAATTATTCCGTTTGCAGGTCCCATTCCTAAGGAGTGATCAATAGCTTTTCCATCTTTTATAGCCGTGACACTACAACCATTACCAAGATGTACACTGATAATTTTTTCTGACGGTAGTCCCTTTTCGCTTAAGTATTCGATCGCTTTTTCAGAAACGTATTTATGGCTGGTGCCGTGAAAGCCATAAGCCCTAACATCGTGATCATTTAAAAATTTTTTCGGAATGGCATATTGATAGGCTTTTTTTGGCATGGTTTGAAAATAAGCCGTATCAAAAACTACCACTTGTTTTGCTTCAGGAAATACACTTTCGGCAACTTCGATTCCAAGTAGATTATGCGGATTATGTAAGGGTGCTAAAGGAAAAAGATTTCTAATTTTTTCTTTTACATCTTCAGTAACTTCGACAGTTTTGGAAAAACTTTTTCCACCATGAACCACTCGATGTCCAACCACCTCAATATGGTTTTTATCTTCAACCACTCCTACTTCTTTATCCATTAAGAAAGAGGTGATTTTATTTAATCCTGTTTCGTGATCTGGGATATCAATTTCTTTGGTCATTTTGTCTTCCCCGGTTTTGTAGTGTATTAAAGACCCTTGTAAACCAATACGCTCCACGAGTCCGCTTGCTGCCACCGTTTCCTCCGGCATTTTTATAAGTTGGTATTTTATGGAAGAACTACCTGAGTTGATTATTAAAATATTCATATTAAATTCCTTGTGCCTGGATTGCGGTTATTATTACGGTATTAAAAACGTCGTCTACGGTACAACCTCTACTAAGATCGTTAACAGGTTTATTAAGTCCTTGTAGCATAGGGCCAATGGCTAAAGCTCCGGTTTCACGTTGTACGGCTTTATAAGTATTATTCCCGGTATTAAGATCTGGGAAAATAAGTACGCTGGCCTGTCCTGCAACTTCAGAACCTGGGAGCTTACTGTTTCCTATCGTAGCATCTACCGCTGCATCGTACTGGATAGGTCCTTCAATTTTAAGATCGGGACGTTTATTTCTTACAATTTCTGTAGCTTCACGAACGCGATCTACATCTTCTCCTTTACCAGAAGTCCCCGATGAGTAGGACAGCATCGCAATTTTTGGTTCTATCCCAAAAGCTTTACTACTTTCTGCGGAAGAAATGGCAATTTCAGCAAGTTCGGCAGCATTAGGGTTTGGATTGATTGCACAGTCCCCAAAGACGGAAACACGATCTTCCAGGCACATAAAAAATACTGAAGATACAACAGAGACGCCAGGTTTTGTCTTGATAAATTGAAGGGCAGGTCTAATAGTATGCTGGGTGGTATGTGCCGCTCCTGAAACCATCCCGTCTGCATCACCTTTATGAATCATCATGGTTCCGTAGTAGGAAACATCAGCCATCATATCCCGAGCCATATCCATATTTACATTCTTATGTTTTCTAAGCTCGTAAAAAGTTTCGGCATAATCTTCATAATTATATGAATGCACAGGATCGATCACAGCGATTTTATTTAGATCTATGTTTAAGCCAAGATCTGCAATTTTATTTTTAATCTTATCAATATTACCAAGAAGCGTAATATCTACAATATCCAAAGCGATTAAACGCATCGTGGCAATAAGGATACGCTCGTCTGTTCCTTCAGGAAGGACAATACGTTTTCTGGATTGCTGTGCACGTTTATACAGGCTATACTGAAACATCTTTGGAGTAAGTGCTTTTGGCTGAAAATTGAATAGTTTTTCAGTCAGGCTATCGAGATTTAGGTATTTTTCAGACACCGCCAAAGACGTCATAATTTTTTGTTTACTGTCTTTATAAATCTGAGACTTAATACTTCCAATCTGATTAGTCACCCCAAAAGTGCCGCCTTGTACAGAAACAATCGGAACAATTTGAGAAAGTCCTTCGATGAGTTTTAAAATACTTTCTTCAGGTATGAGTCCACCGGTAAGTATAATTCCCGAAATTGGAGGATAATTGGCAGAAATATGAGCCTGTAAGGCTCCAAGAATAATATCGGCACGATCCCCTGGAGTGATTACCAGGCTATTCTCTTTAAGCTTGGTGATATAATTTCTAAGCTGCATAGCACCAACACCAAAACTTCCGGTTTGATTATTTAAATGCGTTTCTCCAAAAAGAACTTTACCATTTAACTCCTCCACGATTTCTTTAATGGTGGGATGAAGTAGCGTGTTGATCATGGGAACGATAGAAACTTCAACCTCTTTAGGGAAAAACTTATCAAGATCTACTTTGATCTTTTCAATATTTTCTTCCTGGATTTTATTGGCAACTACACCAATAACTTTTACATCGCGGTTATTGAAAGAACTGTAAGCAAAGTTTAGGGCATCCACAAGCTCCTGTTGAGTTTTACCTTTTCCGCTAGAAATAATTATTGTTGGCAATCCCAGGTTTTTAGCAATAGTGACGTTAGTGTCGAATTCAAATACATTTCCTTTTACAGAAAAATCGGTGCCCTCAACCAAAACGAAATTAAACTGCTCTTCCAGATACTTATATTTCTGGATGATGACATCGATAATTTCTCCTGCTTTACCAGCATTTCTTTTGTCTACCAATTCCTTACGGGTAACACCATAAGCTTTTTCGTAAGGAATTTCGATATCAAACTGAGAAAGTATGGTTTCAATGTGATTGTCTTTTTGATCCTTTGGAAAATCGTCGATAATGGGTCTAAAATATCCTACTTTATCGGTTTTTCCTAAAAGTGTTTGCATTAAGCCCAGGGAGATTAAAGACTTTCCACTGTCTTCTTCCATGGTAGCAATGTAGATACCTTTATTCATAGTGTTTATTTTTTCTCACCTTAATGAGATCTTGATGCTAATTCCCTAGTTGTATGGGGATATTTAACAGTTAAAATTAGTTTCAAAATACTTCTGTTTGTTAAAGAAGTAGTACAAATTTACCAGTAATTTGAGGCATGAAACCTAATAAATGTCATATTATAAAGTTAAAATAACTTTAATGATAATATGGGTTCAAATAAAATGTACTCTATATTTGACTAAAAATAAGTATTACCATAAATAATGCTATTTAATACATTTGACTTTGCTATATTTTTACCAATTGTTTTTTCTATATATTGGATAGTAAGAAAAAATTTAACTTTACAAAATTTATTTATTGTTTTAGCCAGTTATGTTTTTTATGCCTGGTGGGACTGGCGTTTTTTGATATTAATTATTTTTAGCAGTATTGTTGATTTTTTCATTGCAAAAAATATTCAAAATACAAATACAGTATCAAAAAGAAAATATCTTTTACTTGTCAGTGTAATAGTGAATCTTGGTTTTTTAAGCTATTTTAAATATTTCAATTTTTTCTTAGATAATTTTGTTGATGTCTTTACTTTTTTTGGGGCAAGAATTAGTAAAAGTTCCTTAAATATAGTTCTACCAGTAGGCATAAGCTTTTATACATTTCAAACTCTAAGTTATACTATAGATGTTTATAGGAGACAATTGAAGGCTACTAATCAATTAATTCCTTTTTTAGCTTATGTAAGCTTTTTTCCACAACTTGTAGCTGGTCCTATTGAGAGGGCAACAAACCTTTTACCTCAATTTTTGAATTCAAGAAATTTTGATCGAGAAAAGGCAATTCAGGGCTTAAATCTTATGGTTTGGGGATTTTTCAAAAAAATGGTGATAGCAGATAATTGCGCTAATTATGCGAATCAGATATTTGAAAAGTATGATCAAATGGATTCCTTGTCTTTATTGTTAGGAGGAGTTTATTTTTCATTTCAGATTTATTGTGATTTTAGCGGATATTCAGATATAGCCATTGGGTTAGGCCGGCTTTTTGGTTTTGACTTAATGAAGAATTTTAATTATCCCTATTTTTCCAGAAATGTAGCCGAATTTTGGCGAAGATGGCATATTTCATTATCCACCTGGTTTAGAGATTATTTGTATATTCCTTTGGGAGGAAATAGAGTTTCAAAAGCTATAAGCCTTAGAAACATTTTTATAATTTTTTCGGTTAGCGGATTTTGGCATGGTGCTAACTGGACTTTTATCGTTTGGGGACTTTTACATGCTTTATGTTTCGTTCCCTCTTTTTTATTAAAGAAGAACCGAAAGTATTTAACTGGTATTACAACAAATTATAACTTACCTGGATTAAGAGAATTATTTGCGATATTTAAAACTTATGCTATAGTTGTTACAGGATGGATTATATTTAGATCTAAAACGCTAAGTGACGCTTACCTGTATCTTAAGAGGATGTTTGATCCTGGAAATGTGACGCTTCAATTACAATACTTATCTATTGAGAGATATGTTCCGGAGTTATTAGTTTTAATTTTAATCTTTATCATGATCGAGTGGTTTAATCGAAAAAATGAGCATCCATTTAATGGTAAGTTAAAGAAGCTGAAATTAGCGAGTATTATTATTGGCATAATTTGGTTTGGAGTGTATAGTAATAGTAGTGAATTTATATATTTTCAGTTTTAGATATGCGGAAATTTGTAAACTATTTATTTTTGATTGTAGGTCTAGTTCTTATTTCACTTGTTATTTCAGATTTCATTTATACCCAGATTTATATCAAATCCTCTCCACGGAATAAACTTCAGTACTTATTAAAAAAGCAACCGGAAAATTATGACGTTGTCTTTTTAGGATCTTCCAGAGTAGAAAACCATATAAATACATCTATGTTTGATACTCTTTCTAATTTAAAAACTTTGAATTTAGGTGTTCAGGGAGCAGGATTAAATGATAATTTATTACTGCTAAAATTACTGATTGAAAAAAATAGAGTTAAGAATTTAGTTTTACAGTTAGATAATAATATAGAAGGAATGGAACCCTCTAATATTTCTAATGCTGAAGCGCTACCTTTTATTCGAAGTAATAAAATCGTAAAGTTGCATGAAGAAAATTATCTAAATAATTTTGAAACAAAAATGTATATTCCTTTTTATAGATATATGATCAATGACCCTAAAATAGGATTTAGGGAATTATTCATGTCTGTAATAGGTAAGAACCCCAGAATAGCTTTAGAAGATGGTTTTTCTCCGAAATTTGGGACTATCAATGAAAAAGGGAAATACGCTTTACCGAATACAAGACCGCCTCGAAAAAATTTTATTTTAGATAAGATAAGAGCTATATGTAATGAGAAAAATATAAAGCTTTTTCTTTTCACGGCTCCATACTGTGAAAATTTAGGAAACCCTGAGTACATAGATTTTCTAAAAATGTACTATCCAAACCTTATAAATCTATCTAAAGGATTTTCAAATGACCTGTTTTATGACTGCGGGCATTTGAATGCAAAAGGAGCCGATACATTAACAATTAATCTTTACTCAATTTTAGCCAATCAATTACAATAATTCACCCATTTTTCTCCAACCATTCTTTAAGCTCGTAGAAGTTTTGTGGAGCAACTCCGTGTCCTACCGGAAATTCAGAATAGGTGTTTTTTATATTCAAATGGTCAAGGAAGGGTTTTGTTTTTCGCGCCCATTCGATGGGGATTACCTGGTCTACTGTTCCGTGAGAACAATAGAAATTTAAATGTTCAAAATTATTATTTTCAAACCCAGATTTGATGATGTCTTTATTAACATATCCACTTAGCGCAACGATATTTTTTACCTTTTCTGGATAAGAGAGTGCAACGGCATAACTTAAAATGCTTCCCTGGCTAAAGCCTAATAGTGTTACTTTATTTTTGTTTATTGGATAAGCTGCAATCGCTTCATCAATAAATTTTGCAATTAGATCCCGGGATTCAACAGCTTGCTCGTCATCGCTAAATTTCCCGTTGGCATCATCAAAATAGATAGCATACCAGGCATTTCCGCTAGGTTGCATGGGATAAGGTGCTTTTACCGAAATCACAAAAAACTCTTCAGGTAATTCGCTGGCAAAGCTAAAAAGATCCTGTTCGTTACTTCCGTAGCCATGAAACATGAAAACTACGGGAGCTTTTTCTATTTGGCCTTTTGGTTGTTTTATAACGTGATCTAGAGATAAATTTGCTGTGTGCATTACGTAATTGATTTAAACCATTTTTGAAAATAGACTCCAATATAAGGGATCATTTTAAATTCTCCCTGTACTGCAGCAATTAGTCCATAAATCCAAATAATTACAGAGACCAGATAAAAAGCCGTAGGAATAAATAAATCACTAAACATGGAAGCTATGGCTCCAAGCAAGTAAAAAATGAGATGAGTTCCAAAAGCCTGGCGAATATGGAAACTAGCCAATTTATGTTTATCATCCATATTCATAAAAATAGCAATTATAAAGCCAAATATGGTTATATAGGCCGTAATCGCAGCAGTTTTGCCGTTATTCGAGCTGTTTTGGGGTTGTGGACTCATGCTTCTAGAATTATTTATTCTGCGATAATTAATTGATTATTATTAAAAATACCAATCGCTTTTCCTTTTAACTGTTGCCCTAAAAAGATACTATTTTGTGAAGTAGAAAGAATATCTGATTTTTCAAAAGAGTATTTTACTTCGGGTAAAAAGAAGCTTAATTTTGCCGTTTCTTTTTCGGCTATTTTTATATTTTCGGCTTTAAAGCGGGATCTTCCGCGAGTTAAAATCTCAATAGTTTCTTCCGTAGAAAAAATAGTGTGTAGAGCACCAAAGGCACTTTCTAATCCAATGCTTCCGTAGCTGGCATTATCAAATTCTACTTTTTTGTTCTCTATATCAATAGGATCATGATCACTGGTCACAAAATCGATCGTACCTTCTTTTAATCCTTTAATTAAGGCTTTTGTGTCTTTCTTTGTCCTTAGCGGAGGCAGTACTTTTGCCCGGGTATCAAATTCGCTAAGTAAATCGTCTGTTAAAATCAGGTTATGGATGGCCACACTACAGGTTACGTCAAGTTCTTTTTTCTTGGCTTCTTTAATAAGTGCAACCGATTTTTCTGTAGAAATAGTTGGAATGTGCAATTTCCCACCTGTATATTCTAAAAGATACAAATCGCGGGCAATTTGTAAATCTTCAGCAAGATTTGGAATTCCTTTTAAGCCTAAAAGAGTACTATTATGGTGTTCGTTGACAATTCCCTTACCTGCAATTTTCTTTTCTAAAGGGAATGATTGTACCAGTCCGTCAAAATTTTGAGCGTATTGCAATGCAATTTTTAGAAGATTAGGATTGCTTACTGGTTTTTTATAATCTGCAAAACTTACCGCACCGGCATTACCCATATCGTAAAGTTCGGCTAAATCTACACTTTCGGTTTTAACCGTTAAAGCGCCGGTAGGTAATAAATTTACTGCATTTCCCTGTGCTTTAGCTTTAATAGAATGAATGGCAGAACTGTTATCGATCGTAGGATTGCTATGTGCATTAAGTACCACATCGGTAAAACCGCTAAATGCCGCTGTTTTTAATCCGTTTTCGATGGTTTCACGCTCTTCGTAACCTGGTTCTCCAAAACTTACGCTCGTATCAAACCAGCCTTGAGAAACGTGTAATCCTTGGATATTAATTTCTTTATCGGCCTTTTCTTTAATAGAATTTCCGATTTTTATAATGATGCCGTCTTTTATAAAAATATCGGCTTGTTTTAAATGATAATCGCTTTGCTGGTCTACGATTGTGGCAGATTTTATAAGTAGCTTCATTTAAAGAATTTTAAGAGGAGCATTTCTATGGTTAAAAAGATCAATGCAAAAATAACAAACCATTTCCAAAGCACATCGATTTGTTGGGCAGCTTTTGCGCTTTCAAAAAAAGTATTTAGACTGGGTTGCTGTTCCACATCTTTAAAGTTATTAATATCCAGATAATTAAGATCACTTTCGCCTCTGGGATAATTATAACTAACCGGTAAAATTTTATTTTCCTGATATGTGAGCATAAAATTTCCCGCTTTTGCAGGTAAGTCGGTAGTCGTTATAGTGATCTTACTGGAGGTATTTTGTTGAAGTGGAATAAAACTCTCTGTTGAATTTTGCTGAATTTCAACCACCTGATCACTATTTCCTGCCATGTTTACGTCGAATGTATTTTCCTGACCGACTTCGAAGTATAAGTCTGGCATTTTTAAGGCTGAAATTCCCAAATTATAGAAAACGGGTACGATTAATGGCGAATTTTGAAAGTTTGAATTTTGCTGATTAATGGGTGCCGAAAATAAATAGTTATGATCAGAATTCATCAAAAAAGCTTTGTTATTTTGATAACTCAAAGCCGCTGATATATCTGAACTAAAATTATAAAAACTACGTACTTCGGGATATTGGAAATTACTGATTTCTTTTTCGAAAGTAGCCTCGAATAATGGATGTTGAAAGGCAATTTCAGTAATCAATAATTCTCGATTTTGTTTATTCTGAATAGTCGGTAAACCGAGATTTGATAAAAACGGATTGTAATTTTGGATCTGAAGATTGGAAGCCGGAATGATGCATATGGGCATTCCTTGTTTTGATTTTTCTAAAATCTGATTTTGTAAAGCTGTATTTATCTGTTCTACTTCATTTAGAATAATTAAGTCTGCACCGCTAAAAGCACTAAAATCAACTTCACTTTCTTCAAAATTGCTGTAATTGAATTGATCCTGAGTAAAAATTCGTTTAAGGAAATCGCTATCACTTCCTGAAATGCTTACAACAGTTATTTTTGGCGTTTCCGCGTAGCTAAAAAATAATTCATTATCGTAAAAAAGTCCGTTATCTTCAATTGCAATGACACCATTTTCTACTTCTTCCGCCTGTACACGAAATTCTCTTTCCTGCTGTTTACTGTCTTTAAAATTAATACTTTTTTTAGCCAATATTTGCTCACCGCTTCTTAGACTAATAGGAATATCTCGATCTAGCTTTTCATTATTACTAAAAATCACTTTTAACGTAGCCTGATTTAATTTCTTATCGGTAACGTAAGCCGAATCAATGCTCATATTAGCGATATTTTGTGCTTTATTTTTTATAAAATGATATTCGACATTTTCAAGCTGATGTAAGTCACCCAAATTTTGCTGAAAATCAGACACCAAAACCAATCGCTGTACATCAGCAGGATGTTGTTTAAAAAACTGGCGGGCTTTTAAATTAATCTGGTTGAAGTTCAACGAATTTTGACTATAATCTATCTCCTGGATTTCGGTTTGATTTTCAACAGGTGAAATAATTCCGAAGTCGTTATTATTAGTAAATAGTCCAAAGGTCTGTTTTTCCTCGCTGTTTTCTATAACTTGCTGAATATTATATGGCAACATTGGGCCATGTTCACCACGCAATTGCATGCTGAACGAATTATCCAGATAGAGCAGGGTAGTTGTACTTTGTTGGGAGGTTTTGCCCGAAGGGATAAAGGGTTGTGCAAATGCCAGAATCAAAAAAGCCAGTGCTAAAGTTCTGGCGATTAGAATAAGCCATTTTTTTAGTTGATTGCTTTTACGGTTTTCCTGAACTACTTTTTTAAGAAATTTTACATTCGTAAAAGCCTCTTTCTGAAATTTACGAAGTTTAAATAAGTGAACAATAAAGGGAATAACCAGTAAAATTAGTGCATAAAGGAGCTCTGGATGTTTAAACTGCATACCGGTTTTTAAGATTTATCAAATATAAAGAAATTGTGGTGCAGGAAAACTCGATAATCGAGATTAAATGTTGGACTCCCGTCCCGAGAGTTATCGGGATGCCTCGAAATTAATGATTTCCATCAAATGTATTCTCGCCTCGTCTTACAATGAGTTTGATGTAAAAACGTGCCGTAAATCTCTTTTTTGAAGTAAGTTTAGTTTAAGCGCGTTTGATATCAAATTTAAAGCTGGTACTTTCACCAAGTACCGAGGAGACACTGATGTTACCGTGGAGTGATTCTACCAGTTTTTTGACGGTAGAAAGACCAATTCCATTTCCCTGATTTCCCTGACGATCGGTAATATAAAGCGTTTTAAACAATTTGAAAACATTAGAGAGCTGATCTTCAGGAATACCAATTCCGTTATCGGTTACGGTAAAATAATAATGATTTTCGTCTATAGCGCTTTCAATATCAATAATAATCTTTTCCTTGTTATTGTATTTAATGCTATTATTAATCAGGTTGATAAAAATTTGTTCTAAGGCTGCCCGGTTACATTTCAGAAATATATTTTCCGCAGGGAAATTAATTTCACATCTGTCATTGATATTGAGCAAATCTATGATATCCTCTAAAAGATGATGAAGATCAAACTCTACTTCTTTTGAAGCTAGAATGCGATCACTTTCGTAATGGTTTAAAATCCCGTTTATATAATCACTTAATTTTAGAGCAGATTTTTTAAGATTTAGCAGTAATTCCTGGCCTTTTTCATCCACATTGTGTTTATAACGCGCTTTTATAAGGTCTGCCGTAATAATCATATTGGAAAGTGGCATTTTCATATCGTGAGAAACCACACCTGCAAAATCTTTTAATAAGGTATTGTGATCATCTAATTCTTGTTTTATTTTTTCTAGATAACGATTTTTACGTCGTAGTTCAAATAGTTTTTCAACCTGTCTTGCGAGATTTTTTAAGGCTTTTTTCTGTGCATCGTTAAGCTTATTCTTTTTAGTATCTAAAACACATAAGGTGCCCAGAGCAAAACCATCGTTGTCTAATAATGGCATCCCCGCATAAAAAAGTATGGGAGACTCTGGGTGGGTAGTAAAGGGGTTATCGTAAAACCTTAGATCTTTACGCATATCTTCTACCTCCATTAAAATACCAGGCTCTAAAATCGCATGGCCACAATGCGAGTATTTTCTTTCAACCTCTGTAATGGGTGGGCCACCGTGATTCGATTTTAACCAGTTTTTTTCATCTTCTACAATGGTAATTACAGATATTGGTGTTTTACAAATATAGGAGGCCAGCTGGGTAATATTATCAAACTCCTCTTCAGGAATATCTTTTATGAGTTCAATGGAGCTTAAAGCATTTAAGCGTTCTTTTTCATTGATAGGTTGAGCAGGCTGAATCATATAGATTTATCAATTTTTGATAGGCAGAACTAAAACAATTTTTAATTGTTAAAGTAAATTAACAAATATTTTAGAAAATAGTTTAATGTTTAGATCAATATTTTTCGAATGCACCTAAACCAAATAAGGCAAAATCATATTTCACAGGATCCTGATGATCCAGTTTTCGCAATACCACATCTAACTCGGCCAAAGCTTTAGCGTCGTTTTGCTTACGCTTTAATAACTTTAATTTCCTGGCAATGTTACCTGAATGGACATCGAGTGGGCAGGAGAGTTTTGATGGGGAAATAGATTTCCAAATGCCAAAATCGACGCCGCAGTGATCTCTTCTTACCATCCAGCGTAAGTACATATTTATACGTTTTGCTGCAGAATTTTTTAGGGGATCGCTTACATGTTTTTGGGTACGTCTTTCATGTGGGAGTTCAAAAAAGATTTTCTTGAATTCATGAATTGCCGGTTGAAGGGAGTTCGCCGCAGCATGTTTGCTAAAAACAGCTTCCAGGCCATCGTGATTATTATAAATATGCTGAAGTGCCAGCATAAAATAACAAAGATCAATACAGTTAAAGGTTCTATGTACAAAACCTTCCATAGATTCGAGGTCTTTCTCGCCAAAATTAAGTATAAAATCATGTGGAGCATGTTCCATACGCTCCATAAGATTATTGGCATTTTTCAGGATACTTTTACGATTGCCCCAGGCAATAGTAGCAGCCAAAAAACCTGCAATTTCAATATCTTCTTTTTTACTGAATTGATGCGGAATCTGGATGGGATCAGTGCCTATAAACTGCGGATTGTTGTATTGATTGACCTTAAAATCCAGAAATTCTTTTAATTCGCTTTTCTTCAAAAACCTAATCTTTATATACTATTGCTTCAGTCGAAAATTAATTGAGAAATTACACAATTTCACCGTCTACCATAGTAAGCTTTCTATCAGCCATATCGGCTAATTCTTCATTATGCGTAACAATAACGAAAGTTTGGCCAAACTCGTCCCTTAACTTAAAAAATAACTGATGTAGATTTTCGGCAGATTCACTGTCTAAATTTCCTGAAGGCTCGTCAGCAAAGATAACGGCAGGATTATTCATAAGTGCTCTGGCTACGGCAATACGTTGTTGCTCACCGCCACTTAAAGCCGATGGTTTATGATGTGCTCTTTTTTTTAGGCCTAAAAACCCTAACAATTCCATCGCTCTTTTTTCGGCTTCAACTTTTGGAGTGTTTTTAATATAAGCAGGGATACAAATATTTTCTATAGCAGTAAATTCTGGCAATAACTGGTGGAATTGAAAAATAAAACCTATGTGATCGTTTCTAAACTTTGCCAAGTTCTTGGGGCTTAGACCATAAATATCAGTTTCGTTGATTACCAGTTTTGAATTTTTATTTTTTTCAGGGAGGTCTAAAGTACCTAAAATTTGAAGTAACGTGGTTTTTCCGGCACCCGAAGCTCCTACGATCGAGACAATTTCGCCTTTTTCAATATGAAGATCTACGCCTTTTAAGACATGTAAATCACCATAGTATTTATGAATATTTTCAATTGTTATCATGTGCTCTGTAAAGTGCTCGAAAATTAGCCAAATTAATAAC
>CESL01077940.1_pt1 | contig 12791 bp, 10 predicted proteins | sample 531221 | NCBI WGS metagenome assembly CESL01 (sample SAMEA2622197, study PRJEB7988) | marine metagenome | biome: marine biome (ENVO:00000447); feature: mesopelagic zone (ENVO:00000213) & marine oxygen minimum zone (ENVO:01000065); material: "saline water (ENVO:00002010), including plankton...
AAGGAATACAAAATTAAAGGAAAATTAAACAATAATAATTGGCATTTCTTTTCTAAAAAACCTATAAAAAAAATGAAATATATATATGTTGATTATAGTTCAGAAGATCTAATATTTTTTGATTCTTTATGTAGTAAATTTTTTGAATAACAATTCATTAAAAAATTTAAATTCATTCTAAACAATCTTTGCTCTACTTTTGATAAAATTATTATTATGAGTATAAGAACTAATAATACTTGCTTAAACTGTGAAAACCTTATAAGCAACTTAACATGTTCTAAACATGATATACAAGTTGATATTTTTAATGTATGCGATAGTCATAGTTTTAAAGAGGTATTTACTAAAGACTCTAATTGTACTAACTGCAGTTCATTTCATATGGACTCTTGTGGTCATCCTGAATCAGCTTCTCAAGGTATGTTGTGTTTTGACTGGCAACCGTCTTTAAGTTAGTTTGATATATGTATTAAAAACTTAAATACTGCAAATTTTGTTATATTTGCATGCAATTAATTATTAAGTTAATTGCTATGAGTAATCTTCAAAATAAATTTACTGGAATAGGATTAACATATGATGATGTTTTATTAGTGCCATCATATTCTGAATTTTTACCAAATCAAGTAGATTTAAAAACCAAATTCTCTAGAAAAATTAATTTAAATATTCCAATTGTTTCTGCTGCAATGGATACTGTTACAGAAAGTAAGATGGCTATAGCTATGGCTCAAGAAGGTGGTTTAGGAGTAATTCATAAAAGTATGTCCATTGATCTTCAAGCAGAGAAAGTTAAGAAAGTTAAAAGATCTGAATCAGGAATGATTTTAGATCCTGTTACACTATCTGATACAGCTTTAGTTTCTCAAGCTAAAAATTATATGAAAGAATATAGTATTGGCGGAATACCTATAGTGAATAAGAATCATAAGTTAATAGGTATCGTAACAAACAGAGATTTGAGATTTGAAAATGATAATCAAAAACCTTTGTCTAAAATAATGTCTAAAGAAAATCTTATAACTGGAAAGGATGGAATAACTATGAAAGAGGCAGAAATAATTTTACAAAAACATAAAATTGAGAAGCTCCCTATTGTAAATAAAGAATATAAATTAATAGGTTTGATTACTTTTAGAGATATTCAAAAAATTTCACTAAAACCAATTTCAAATAAAGATAATTATGGTCGTTTAAAAGTAGCTGCTGCCATCGGCATATCTGATGATTCAATAGAAAGATGTACAGCATTATGCAATTCAGGAGTTGATGCAATTGTTATAGATACTGCTCACGGTCATTCTAAAGGAGTGGTTGATTTATTAAAAAAAGTAAAAAGAAAATTTTCTGATATTGATATTATTGTTGGAAACATAGCAACTAAAGAAGCAGCATCATTTTTAGTAAATGCTGGAGCCGATGGAGTAAAAGTTGGTATTGGTCCTGGGTCGATATGCACAACAAGGGTTATAGCTGGAGTTGGATATCCGCAACTTTCAGCTATTAATGAAGTTTCAAAGGCACTAAAAGGAACAGGTGTTTCCCTTATAGCAGATGGAGGAATTAAATATACAGGAGATATTACCAAAGCTATTGCTGCAGGTGCTGATTGTGTAATGTTAGGCTCTCTTTTAGCTGGGACAAAAGAATCACCAGGTGAAACTATTATATACGAGGGAAGAAAATTTAAAACATATAGAGGCATGGGATCAATAGAGGCTATGCAAAAAGGAAGTAAAGATCGTTACTTCCAAGATTCTGTTCATGATTTTAATAAACTAGTTCCAGAAGGTGTAGTTGGAAGAGTTCCATATAAAGGAGATTTGGTTGAAAGTATTCATCAATTTCTTGGAGGAATAAGATCTGGAATGGGTTATTGTGGAACCAAGGATATAAACGAATTAATGGAAAAAGCTAAGTTTATTCAAATTACTGGTTCTGGGTTACAGGAAAGTCATCCTCACAATGTGATGATAACTAAAGAATCTCCAAATTATTCTAGATAAAATTATTGTGAGTTTAAGAAAATCATTTTTTGTATTAACCTCTTTTTTATTTTTCATTAATTGTGAATACTTATCTAATAAACCTCGTCTAGCTATAGCTAGAATGCAGGATAAATATTTGTTTTATGAGGATATTCAAGATAATATACCAATAGATCTATCTGAAGAGGATAGCACCATTTTTGTAAATAATCAAATTACTAATTGGGCTAAAAAACATATTTTGAATGATAAAGCTCTAATAAATTTAAATATGGAAGAACAAAAAAATCTTTTAAATTTAGTTGAATCATATAAAAGTGACTTATTCTCTCATTATTACCAAGAAAAAATGGTCAAAGCATCTATGGATACCCTAATTTTAGATAATGAATTAGAGAATTATTATAATACTAATAAGTCAAATTTTAAATTAAATCAGGATTTGGTTAAAGGGAGATACATAAAAATATCTGGTGATAATTATAATATTAATGATGTTAGAAACAGGTTTAAAAGATTCAAAAAAAATGATATTGTTTTTCTTGATTCGATTTCATTACAGTTTTCATCATTTTCATTAAATGACTCTATCTGGGTCAATAAAGATATTTTCTTTTCTAAATTTCCTGATATTAAAACTTATATTAAGAATAATATTGTAAAAAAAGCTTTATTTTATCAATTAGAAGATTCATTAGAATTATATTTGATAAAAATTAATAAATCAGTTTTTAGAAATGATGTAGCTCCTTTAGATTACATTAAACCAACATTAAAACAAATTTTATTAAACAAAAAAAAATTGGAATTTATTAGTGATTTTGAAAAAGATTTAATTGAAGATGCTCTACAAAAAGAAGAACTCGAGTTTTATGAAAATAATTAACAAATATTTTTTACCATTTTTTATATTTCAATTTGGATTTTTTACGTATTCTCAATCTAATTCAGATACTTTAAGTAATGAGGATAGAATTAAAATTGATGGAGTAGCTGCAGTGGTTGGTGATCATGTTATTTTAGAGTCAGATGTTGATAAAACATTGATCGATCTTCAATCTCAAGGAGTTTCAACTGAAAACATAGGTAGATGTAGTCTACTTGGAAAATTAATGGAAGATAAACTTTATGCTCATCATGCAGAGCAAGATAGTCTAGAAGTAGATAACAATCAGATTTATTCATATGTTGATAGAACAATTGATTATTTTGTAGATCAATTAGGTAGTTTAGAAAAAGTCTTAGAGTTTTATAAGAAAAGAGATGAAAAATCCTTTAGATCTGAACTTTTTGAAATAAACAAAATAAATCAATTGTCTGAAAAGATGCAGTTAAAGATAGTTGATGAGATTGAGATAACACCTGAAGAGGTTCGTCAATTTTTTAATTCAATTCCAAAATATGAAAGGCCAGTTTTTGGAGCAGAACTTGAAATTGCACAAATAATAATTAAACCAAAAGTATTTGAGGAAGATGATCAAAAAGTTATTAAGAGATTAGAAACTATAAGGAATGATGTTGTTGTTAATGGTTCTTCATTTGCTACAAAAGCTATTTTATATTCTCAGGACCCTGGCTCCAGAGCAACTGGCGGTAAATACACCCTAAATAGAAACCGTCCTCAGATGGTTAAAGAATTTAGAGATGCTGCTTACAGGTTAAGAGAAGGAGAGATTTCAACTCCTTTTAAATCCCAATTTGGATGGCATATCGTAAAAGTAGAAAGAATTAGAGGCCAAGAAGTTGATGTAAGACATATTTTATTAATACCTGAAGTAACAAATGATGCTTTACTTGAAGCTAAAAGAAAAATTGATATTATTAGAAAAAGAATAGTAGATGGTGAATTAACTTTTGAAGAAGCCGCAAAATCTTCATCTGATGAAGAAGAAACAAAAAATAATGGTGGAGTTTTAATAAATCCAACAACAGGAGATACGAGATTTGAGCTTACTAAAATGGATCCTGTTTTATATGGACAAGCTCAAAGGTTAAAAGATAATGAAGTTTCAGCACCTTTACTTGAAGAAGATAATAGAGGAATTAAAAAATATAAAATTATTAAAGTAAGCAATAGGTTTGATGAACATATTGCTGATTATTCTCAGGATTATATTAAAATTAAAGAATTAGCCTTAAAAGAAAAGCAATTAAAAAAAATCCAAAACTGGATGATTGAGAAAATTGAAGAAACTTATATTAATATTAATCAAGACAACAAGGATTGTAACTTTACTAACAAATGGGTAAAAAATTAATTTCTTTTTTAATTTCAACCAGATTTACTGCGATTTTATTTATTTTATTTCCTCTTTCGATGGGAATAGGAACTTTTGTAGAAAGTTATTATAATACAACAACAGCTAAAATTTTAATATATAACGCTTGGTGGTTTGAGTTAATGATAGTTTTTTTCATCATTAGTTTTACTCTAAATATTAAAAGGTATAATTTATTTAGGCTTAAAAAATGGCCAGTTTTGCTTTTACATATATCTTGGATTCTAATAATTCTTGGTGCAGGAGTCACTAGATATATTGGTTTTGAAGGGGTAATGCCTATTAGAGAAAATGCTACATCTAATACATTTTTATCTGAAAAAACTTACTTAACTGTTTATGTTGATGGTGAAATTGATGGTCAACCTATAAGAAAATCTTTAGAAGATGATTTGTTGATTTCTGAAAAAACAAAAAATTATTTTAATTGGAATTATGATTTTAATGATCAAGATTTTTCAATTGAATACATTAATTTTTTAGAAAATGCTAAAGAGGATCTAGTACAGGATTTAAATGGTGAAGATTATTTAAAAATTGTTGAAGCTAGTAATGGGAGTAGACATGATCATTATCTAAAATCAGGTCAAGTAACAAGTATTCATAATATTTTATTTGCTCTTAATAATGACACAAAGGGCGCTATAAATATAAATTATATAGATGGAGAATTATTTATAAATAGTCCATTTGAAGGAAATTATATGAGAATGGCCGATCAGATGCAAGGAGATTTGATTATAGATTCTAATCAACCATTAATTTTAAGATCACTTTATAATGCTGCCGGTTTACAGTTTGTTTTTCCAGAAAATATTATAAATGGAAAATTTGAAATTGTTAAATCTGATGATGAAGTTACTCAACAAGATGGATTATTTGTTAAAATTGCTTCAAATGGTGAATCTCAAATAGTTGGTTTGTTAGGAGGTAAAGGAATTGTAAATCAACCTAAAAAAGTTAAAGTAGGAAATTTAGATTTTTCTTTAAAATATGGTTCTTTAGAAAAACCTCTGCCGTTTAAAATAAAACTTAATGATTTTATAGCAGAAAAATATCCTGGAACTGAGAAGAGTTATAGTAGTTTTATGAGCAAAGTGACAGTAATTGATGATTCTAATTTTGATTATGATATATATATGAATCATATTTTAAATCACAGGGGTTATAAATTTTTTCAAGCTTCTTTTGATCCTGATGAAAAAGGAACAGTTCTTTCTGTAAACCATGATTATTTTGGTACTCTTATCACATATATAGGTTATTTTCTTCTTTATATTGGATTATTAGGAATTATGTTTTTTGGAAGTACTCGTTTTAGAAGTTTAGCTATTAACTTGGAAAAGGTTAAAATTAAGAAAGATGCTTTAATTATTTTAATGATCCTTTTTCCAACAGCTTTTTATGCTCAAAATGACCATCAGCATACTCAAACTTTATTGAATCAAACAGATTCCTTGATTATAAATAAACCTGTAAGTTTAGAGCATGCAGCTGATTTTGGTAGCCTTGTTATTCAAGATGCAGGAGGACGTATGAAACCTTTAAATACTTTTGCTTCAGAACTTTTAAGAAAAGTAAGCAAGTCAGATACTTATAAAGAATTAAGTGCTGATCAAGTTTTGATTTCAATTACAAAAAATCCAATTCTTTGGTACAATGTTCCCATTATTTATTTAAAGAGAGGCAATGATAGTATAAGGAAAATAGCTGGTAAAAATAAAAAAGAGAAATATGCTTCTTTTGTTGATTTTTTTGATGAGGATGGCAACTATAAAATTTCTTCTCAATTAGAAGAATCTTATAAAGCTTCTTTACCCAATCAATTTCAAAAAGATTTCATAGAATTAGATAGAAGGATTAATTTACTTTTTTCTGCTTTTGAAGGTAAGGTTTTACGAATTTTTCCTATCCCAAATCATTCTAATAATAAGTGGGTTTCCTTTTCTGATATTCAACCAAATGATTTTAATGGTGTTGACTCTTTGTATGTAAAAAATGTTTTACCACTTTATTTCGGGGCTTTAGAAAATGACATAGAAACAGGAAATTATGATAATTCAACAAAACTTTTAGAGAGTATTAAAGGTTTTCAAACTAAATATGGATCTGGTGTTCTTCCTTCAGAAGATAAAATAAAAGCAGAAATAATTTATAATAAGTACGATGTTTTTAAAAAACTTTTTAGTTGGTATATGTATGTAGGAACACTAATGTTTGCATTCCTTATTTTTCAAATTTTTAATGAAAAGAAATACATAAAATTTCTTATAAAAGTATCAAAATACACCATTGTTGGATTGTTTATTTTGCATACACTCGGACTTTTAGCTAGAGCTTATATTTCAGGTCATGCTCCATGGAGTGATGCATATGAATCTATGATTTATGTTGCTTGGGCTACAGTTGGTATGGGCCTTGCTTTTTCTAGAAAATCTAATCTTACAATTGCAGCAACCTCATTTGTAGCTTCAATGATTTTAATGATAGCTCATTGGAATTGGATGGATCCAGAAATAGCAAATTTAGTTCCTGTACTTGATAGTTATTGGTTAATGATTCATGTTTCCGTCATTGTAGCAAGTTACGGCCCTTTTACTTTGGGTATGATTTTAGGAATCGTATCGTTAGTCCTTATGCTTATAACAAATGAAAAAAATAAAGAGAAGATTAAATTAAACTTAGAAGAGTTAACAATAATTAATGAACTTTCTTTAACTGTAGGATTAATCATGTTAACTATCGGAAACTTTCTTGGCGGACAATGGGCTAATGAAAGCTGGGGAAGATATTGGGGATGGGATCCAAAAGAAACATGGGCTTTGATTAGTATAATGATTTATGCTTTTGTATTGCATATGAGAATAATCCCAGGATTAAAGGGAAAATGGATGTTTAATTTAATGTCTGTTATAGCTTTTGCTTCAATTATGATGACTTATTTTGGAGTTAATTTTTATTTAACTGGTCTTCATTCGTATGCTAGTGGAGATAAGGTTATAACCCCTGATTTTGTATACTATTCAGTAGCATTTGTTTTTCTTTTAGGCTTCTTTTCTTATTATAAGTATAATAAATTTTTTAAATAGTGAATTTTAATAAAAAAATAAATGGTTTGTTTTATCAATTTTAGGTATTTTAATTTTTAGTTCGGGATTATGTATTTTTGGTGAAGCATTAATTCTTAAGAATAGAGTAGAGGCATGGTTTTTGCTCGGAACTATTGCATTAATATCAATTAACTCTGGAGTTTTCTTAATGATTAGTGCTAATATAAAAAATTGAATGAAAGAACTTTAGATATAACTGTTTTTTAAAAAAATGAAAAAAATTATTTGTTTTCTTTTTATTTTTCTTACTTCTTTTCAATTATTCTCCCAAATAGAGAATTCTAAGAGAAAAATTGAACTTTTATCACCACTTTCATCAATTTTAAAGAATCTACGGATTAGTCCAAATAATCCTGACTATTTTTCAATTTCAAAAAAGTCTGAATCTAAGAAAGAGAATAATAAATCGGTTTTTGAATCGGAAACCTTTTTAGACCCCGGTGATATATATCTAAAAAATATCCAAAATGAAAAACAAAAGCAACCCAATAATTATAGTAAAGGCTCATATTTAGGAGACATTAGAACAAATTCAAAATATGTAAATATTATTTGTAGAGATTTTGAATATGTAGATGGGGACAGAGTTCGTATTTTAGTTAATGATTCAATAGTTATTGATAATCTTATGTTAGATTCCAGTTTTTCAGGGTTTAAGCTTCCTCTAATTTCTGGGTTTAATAAAATTGACTTTACCGCTTTAAATCAAGGAAGTACTGGACCTAATACAGCTGAATTAAGAGTATTTGATGATAAAAATCAAATGATTTCTTCAAATCAATGGAATCTTTCCACGGGTGGAACAGCTACATTTATTGTTGTAAAATAAATTTTTAATAAAATAGTATTATAAAAAAGCCTGCCTTATGCAGTTTTTTTTATGCTTTAAAACTAAACAAATGTTATCATTTCTTTTTCAAGATGTGGTAGCTCGTTAAATGATAAAAGATTAAATTGATTTTTTGAAAATAAAAAAGAAGTAAAAGAGGTGTTTCTTATAGAAAAGTTTAAACCTGCAATTTTTTTCTCATCACTTATTTTTAAAGATTCAGCTGAAATAGAACTTATTGTTCCTCCTGAAGTGAACACACCAATATTTTGACTCTTTTTGGTGTTATCTAAGATTATCTTTAAGCCATTTCTTACATTTTCTCTAAAATCTTTCCAAGGTATTATCCCATCTACTTTAATTTTATCTGCAATCCACAAATTCAAGAAATATTCAAATCCTAACATTAAATTTCCATTTTTCTTTTTAGGATCTAATTCAATTTCTTTCCATAAGCTTTTTATAAACGGATCTGAATCTATCATTTTAGGAATTTCTATTTTCATAGCTTCTGTAGCCTGATGTTCGTTTAACCCTTTAAGAATTATAGGTTTAGGAAAAGTTAAATTATTTTCTTTATAAACTTCTGAAACAATTTTACAGGTATGTTGTTGTCTTGTTAATTCCCCAACATATATTTTATCAAATTTATATTTTTTACTTACAAGATACTTTCCTAGTTTTAGAGCTTGTAATTCTCCTTTTTCAGATAGAATATCATAGTTGTCACTTCCTAATGAAGCTTGTGCATGTCTGAAAAAGTATATCTTACTCATTACTTTAGAAAAGGTTTTCAATTCTATTTTTTTGTATAGCTTGCCATCCTATTATACACATTAGTTTGCTCATCTTATTAAGATCTTTAAACTTTTTATTTGTTGTTAACCCTTTATTATAACGATAAAAAATTTGTTGTACTATAACAGCAATTTTAAATAAACCAAAAACATAGTAAAAAACTAAATTATCTATTTTTATTCCCCTTTTTTCTCCATACATATCTACTAGTTCCATCCTTCCTGGATTTCCAGGTTTTGCTGTAGGATAATTTAAACCATCTAAAATCTTTATATGGTCAGATGCCATTGTCCAATATGCTAGGGATGTGCCAAAATCCATCAAAGGATCTCCAAGAGTACACATTTCCCAATCTAAAATAGCTTGAATCTTATTCCATGAATCATCAGAAAATACAATATTATCATATTTATAGTCATTATGAATTAGACTATAATTATATTTTTTTGGCTGGTTTTTTTCTAACCAATCCATTATTTTATATGATTCGGGAATTTCTTCTGTTGCAGCTATTAAATACTGCTTACTCCAATTTCTTACCTGTCTTTTGACATAACCCTTAGGCTTTCCTAGGTCATTTAAACCAATTTTATTGTAATCTATTTGATGTAATTCAACAAATGTATTTAGCCAGTTCTGAGCTATTTTAGTGTATTCACTCGATCTAATATTTCTTGAGTCAGCTTCTTTCTTTGATAAAATAATACCCTCTATTTTTTCCATTATATAAAATGGCTTTCCAATTATTTTAATGTTATCAGAAAAAACATGTGCAATAGGAGCTTTTTTAAACCCTTTATTTAGTCCGCATAAAACTTTAAACTCCCTACCCATATCATGTCCATATTTAACAGCACCCTTTGGTGGGCAACGAAGCACCAGTTCTTTATTTTCAATTTTTATAAGATAGGTTAAATTGGAGAATCCATTTGTGAATTGACTAATAAATAAATCACTTTTATTATTTGAAATAAATTCATTTTCAAACAAAAATTTTTTTAATGAATTTTCATTTAATTCTTCCCCTTTTCTAACCTTTTGAATCATCTAAGAAATTTAAGCAGTTAAACCTCCGTCAACAGAAATAGCTTGACCTGTTATAAAACTTGCTTCATCTGAACACAACCATAACATGGTATTAACCTGCTCCATTACATTTGCAAAACGTTTCATTGGAACATTAGCCTTAAGTTTTTCAGATATACCTTCTTTTAATTTATCCATAGCCTCAGGATCAAACATTGGAGAAATAGTAAATACAGGACAAATTGCATTGATTCTAATATTTTTTTTAGCATATTCCATGGCAGCAGTTTTTGTAATTCCTATAACTGCGTGTTTACTTGCTGAATAAGCAGTTGCATTAGGTAATCCTCTAATACCAGCTACTGACGATGTATTTAATATAACACCTTTACCTTGTTTTAACATTATTGGGATTTGAGTTTTTATACAATAAAAAACTCCAGAAGAATTTACAGACATAGTATTATCCCATGATTCTAAGGAAATATCAGTTATTTTGGCAAAATCTCCACCAACTCCTGCATTGTTAATAGCTACATCTAATTTTCCATATTTTTTAAGAATGAAATCCATTAGATTTTTAACCATACCAAAATTTGATACATCAGCTTTGAAGAAGGTAGCTACTCCTTTGTTTTTAATGATTTCTGAAACTGTTTTTAATCCATTATCTTCATTTATATCAGAAACAATAATTTTTCCACCTTCCTTGGAAAAAGCTAATGCAGCAGCCTTTCCAATTCCAGACCCACTTCCTGTTATTAAAACAATTTTATCTTTATATCTCATGCTTTTTTGCTAAATTTCTACCAAGTTGAAACATATGAACTTCATCAGGCCCATCTGCTAATCTAATACACCTTGCATATACATAGAATGCGGCTAGGGGAGTATCTTGACTTACACCCATTCCGCCATGAATTTGTATAGCTCTATCAATAACATCGCATGCCATTTTTGGAGCTGTAATTTTTATCATTGCAATCAAATTTGTTGCTTCTTTTGCACCAAATTGATCTATTTTGTCTGCTGCGGAAAAGGTGAGAAGTCTAGCTTGTTGAATTTCACATTCTGATTTAGCTATTTCTTGACGTATACTGCTAAATTTAATTAGGTTTCTTCCAAAAGCAGTTCTTTGGTTAGCTCTTTTACACATTAAATCAAGAGCTCTTTGAGCTGTACCAATTAACCTCATACAGTGATGAATTCTTCCAGGGCCTAATCGCCCTTGAGCAATCTCAAAACCTCTTCCTTCGCCAAGAAGTATATTTTCAACTGGAACTCTAACATTCTTAAGTTCTATTTCTGCATGTCCTTCAGGTGAATCAACACTTCCAAAAACTTGCATAGGTCTTAAAATATTAACGCCAGGTGTATTAGCAGGAACTAAAATCATACTTTGTTGTTGGTGCTTTTGGACTGTAAAATCAGTTTTCCCCATAAGAATATATATTTTACAATGAGGATTCATAGCTCCAGAAGACCACCATTTTCTACCATTAATAACATAATGATCCCCATCTCTTACGATTGAAGTTTCGATATTTGTTGCATCTGATGAAGCAACAGCAGGCTCTGTCATTAAAAAGGCAGATCTTATTTCACCATTCATAAGTGGTTTTAACCATTTATCTTTTTGAGCATTTGTTCCATACTTAGCTAAGGTTTCCATATTTCCAGTATCTGGTGCTGAACAATTAAAAACTTCAGATGCAAAAGCTAACCTTCCCATTTTTTCAGCTAGTGGCGCGTATTCTAGATTTGTTAAGCCTGGACTAAGATCACCATATCTTTTTGGCAGAAATAAATTCCATAATCCTTCTGCTTTAGCTAGTTTTTTCCAATTTTCCATTTCCGGATAATTTTTCCAAGGATTATTTTGATGAAATTCATAAACTTTTTGCTCATGAGGAAAAAGATGTTTATTCATAAATTGATCTATTTTTTCAATAAGATCTAGTGTTTTTTGTGGATGTTCGAAATTCATATTTTTAATTTATTGCATTGGAATTAAAGGAGCATTCATTAATCCACCGTCATTAACTATTGATGTACCTGTCATATATGAACTTGCGTCTGATGCTAAAAACACTGCTAATCCAGCCATTTCATCAGGTGTTGATCCTCTACCTAAAGATACATTTTTTAAAAATCCTTTTTTTGAAGCCTCATTTTCAAGTAGTGCTGCACTAAGTTTAGTTTTAACATAACCTGGGCAAATTGAATTGACTCTTATGTTGTGTCTTCCCCATTCAATAGATTGATTTTTTCCTGCCATTATAAGTGCTGTTTTACTAATGTTATATGCCGCCATAAAAGTAGATGGGTGTAATCCTTCAATTGAACTAATATGAATAATGCTTCCTCCACCTTGATTTTTCATATGAGGATAGACTAAATTACTTAATTCAATAGCTGAATTAATATTTATATCCATTGTCTTTTGATACAAATTTTCTGGCATTTTACTTATTGGTCCAAAATAAGGGTTTGTTCCTGCATTATTAATTAGAACATCTATTCGACCGTGCTTTTTTATTACTGTTTCAACCAGATTGATTCTATCTTCTTTTTTAGCAACGTGACATTGAATTGAATCAGCTGAAAAACCAAGTTTATTAAATTCTTCTGCTACTTGGTCAACAGCTTCTTGTTTTCTACTACTAACAATAACCGTTGCTCCAAATTCAGCAAGTCCTCTTGCCATTGCCTTGCCAATTCCTTTGGAAGATCCAGTTATAATAGCAATTTTGTTTTT
>CESL01154254.1_pt1 | contig 12779 bp, 24 predicted proteins | sample 531221 | NCBI WGS metagenome assembly CESL01 (sample SAMEA2622197, study PRJEB7988) | marine metagenome | biome: marine biome (ENVO:00000447); feature: mesopelagic zone (ENVO:00000213) & marine oxygen minimum zone (ENVO:01000065); material: "saline water (ENVO:00002010), including plankton...
GTTCCTCGCATGCGGGAGCGTCTTTTCCACCCCCTTTCAGGGGCTCATTTGTGTTCTTAGCTTAAAAGCTTTCTGGCAAAGGCTTCGGCGCCTTGCATCTGATCATCATCGAGTTGCAAGGTCCCTGAGACAGTTTGCATGATGTCTTGGATCCTGCAGCTTCCGCTGGGTGCGGTAGGGGCAGTGCTTTGCCGGGCCGGCCTGGATTGTGCAGGTGCCGTTCGTCCGCCGAGTGTAAGTTTCGGCCTTGTATTCGAGCTCATCGAGCTTCGATCCTCATGTTTCTCTCCGATTGGATTTTGCCGGTCATCGGTATTCTCCGGTGCCGTTTTAGGATGATAGCCGGACGCTTGAGAAGCGCTCAAGCTCTATCTTCATTTTTCCACAGGGTTCAGGCGGCCCTTTTCTTGGTGGTTGGTGTGTTTGCGGTAAGGACGTGTCCCGAATGCCGCCGAACTGCTGTTGCAATCCAGTCTGATGGCACGCCGGCGCGAAGCGACAGCATGTCGACAAGTCTTTCCTCGCGCCCCTCTTCAGTGCCCGCACCAATCCATTCTGCAGTGGTATGAATTTCTGCTTCGGTAACGAGCAATGAAAGTGCCAGGCGATGAATGCCCATTTCTGCCATGGGGCGGAATGCGACGCTGACACCGGATGGATCATGCCTGACAGGTGTTCCGACTTCGGTGACAGTCTGGTTCTCTCGTGTATGAACCGCAGCTTCAGGAAGCGAGATGACGACCATCCGGCTTTTTGATCCGGGGACCGGGCGGGAGGCTGGCTCGAGAGCTGAATGTGATAGCGCAAGCGCTGTCAGGGCTCTGCCGGAGATATCGGCCGGGCCGGTATTCACGAGGACGATTGCATCTCTCGTGGCAGTGCCGGTATCGACAAGAAGAACCGCGGGCCTGCCATCGCTTTCGACTTTCTGAATAATGTTCAGAATACCCTTTGCATCGGGCATCAAGGCTTTGACCTGGTCTTTCGTGACGATTTCTGCACCTGAAAGAATTGCCAGTCTTTCTGTGTCTACTGGCCTTCTGTCTTTTGCAGCGCGGTCATGCAGTCGTTTTGCTTCGAGCATGAGATCTGTCAGGATAATCATGGATTTTCCTTTCCTTCTGGATTCTTTGAAGGGACGTCCCGCAAGTCACTCAGATACTTGACGACGTTCTTGTGGTCTCGGCAGATAATGAAATACGAAACCGCAAGGCTTGCCGCGATGATCACGGCTGCGCCTGCCACGCACGTGGTCAGCATGTCTTCAAACATGGGTATCAACACATGTTAAATTCGGTGGTGTCGATAACCTCGCCGTCCTGAAAGCTGATGATCTCGGCGCTGACCGGGCTGCCTTCTTCGATCGTGGACGAGAGACTCTCGAGAGTCTTCGTCAGTTCGTCGCGATCGGGAAAGCGGGTAAAGGCGACGTCTTCTTCCGACAGAGTTTCGACGACATCGTCTCCCAGCGGCTCGAACGCAGCGTAGCGCTGGCCGCCACCGTCATTCTGACTCATGATGATGGTGATGACATCGTTCGTGTTCTTGCTGGCCTGCTCTGCAAGGGCGAGGATGCTGGCGGGAGCATAATCGGTCATCGTCTTTTCCTTCTTCGTGTATCTGTATGAACGTGCTGGATGTTCAGCGCATATGGTCCAGAATTCCTGGAGCTGGCTTTGAAGGTCCTTCGACCTCGCTGAGGAAGTCTTCCCAGCTCAAGCGCATTTCATCTCTTTCGAGATGATAGGTGATGCGATCCTGATCGCGCACGATATTGCGTATTTGGCGTTTCTGGTGGAATGGCAGGTCTGCTACGTCACCGATTAGAAGCGGTCCCTCTTCCATCTTCATGCGCTGCTGGGTGGAAACGCTCTCCGGGAAGCTCCCGAAGATGGTGACCACCTGTTCGGTCAGGTCTCATTTGCCCTTGATCTCTGAAATTCCGTTGAGACGAACTGTTCGATGTTCACCCGGTCCTCCGTCTTGGAAGTGGAGTCGACCGAAAGTGTCGAATTCCATCGGGACCTTTATTCCCCCGCAGCGAACGCTTTCGATTATTCCCTTGAAAGTTTCGTATTGCGCAGGATGCTCGGTTTTTCCACGCGTGAGGATGTATGCGGCAAAGCTGCCGATCTGGATATTCCTCATGGGCAGATTCCTTACATGTCGAGGTAGTGTTCAGCTTCCTTGGCGCGGCCCCAAGAGGCATCAACCTTGTAGGCGTTCACTCGCCGGTGGAAGGTCTCAAGGTCATCCTTGTGAATGCGGATGAAGTGATAATCGCCGCGGTCGATGCCCTTCCAGCGCAGTCCTTGTCCAAGGTCGGGTGTGTCGAGTATGCCCCTGGCGTAACGACTGGCGTATTGATTTTGGCCGAGCCGTCGATCGTGGTTGAACGGAACGTAGCCTTCCTCGTCCTCATGGCGCAGGTAGGCCTCTTTCCAGTCGGGATCGCTCATTGTCTCATCGCTTTCATGGCTTCTACTGATCCGCCGCGCTGGGCGGCTCGAGCAATCATGATCATCTCATGTCGCTCTTTCGAAATATCGTTGTCGATGAGCCCGCCCGAGGGATAACTGCCAATCAGATCGATGGCTGCTGTCATCCGTGCTGCATCGTCCCATGGATCACGAGTCTTCTGTCCTGCACGTGGGATGGTGATGCGGGAAGGCGTCGCGGTCAGATCGCCATTCTCGTCGACGTCGCATACGATGGTAACTTCCCCATCGAAGTTCCATGCGCGCTCGAGATCTTCGTTGATCTTGTCATCGCTGTCGTCTTCGTTCTCGCCATGGATCTGAAGCTGGGCCATGTAGCTGAAGGGCTTTGACGCATGGATCTCAGCAAAGCGGATGCCGCATTTTGCACCGCTATAGGCGAGGCGGCCGGTGATGGTCGCTTTCGTCATGATATTTTCCATTCTGTTTCGATTTATGCAGCAAGGGCGTAATGACGCATGCCATTTGCCTTGTATGTCTTTCCACGCGAATATCGTCCCACATCGCTGTAAAGCGACGCGATCCGAGGTGTGTCGCGCTTGATGGTGTCGATCTTCTGGAGGATTTTTGCGACAGCCTCCTGCGTCCTGGCGATGTCTTCAGGATCCCTCTCGCGTGCAAGCAGCATGTTTTGTCGGTCGAGTGCTTCGCTGTATTCACAGTAGCTCCGCTTTGCGTAGTCTGCGCCGTCAGCGATGTGAATCTTGTGCCGAGGGAAGGCTGCACGAATGCGATCGAGCACAAATTCCATGCGGTTTCCGGGAATCTTGAACATCCATCGATTCCCACTTTTTGACGTCGCTTGGACCTGCTGCAGAAGCAATCGCCGGCCGCTTGCGATCGAGAACCCGATCGTCATCACATGTTGGCCCTTCCAGTGGACGAGGAAGCCAAACACGCCGTCGAGGTAGGCCCGAGCTTCGCGCGAGTAGCCCTTCTCGTTGTAACCGGTCGTGCAATCGAGAGTGACGGTGAAGCCTTTGATGCCCATATCGAAGGAGCGAATGCCGTTATACGTGTCGACGATGTCGTTCCAGGCTGCGCGACCGCGGCCCCAGCGCCAGACCGAATTGTCGATCTTGCGGACGAGATGCAGGGCTTCTTCCTGTTCGAGCTCTTTTTCGATTCCGACGCTGAAGGAGTATTTCTTGGACAGCATGGCCTTTGCCGCGCGGTCGATGCCCATCTTCAGGAATGCCTTTGCCGGCAATTCATGGAGGAAGTCGACGACATCGTCGCTTAGGTAATAGTCGATGAGTTTTTTGCGCACGTTCGGGCCCATTGCCTCGAATGCATCGAACGAGCGAACCGGGCAGTGATTGAGATGGACCGGCACGTAGCTCAGATCTTCCGAGAAAAGACCGCGATCGATTCCGATGGTCATTTTTTCCATTCCCTTGACTGTTTCAGTCTGCCTCTGAAATTTCTTCCAGATGTTCAACGTCGTCTAGCAGTGCGAGAATTCTCCCATTGGCTCCGGTGACGGACATATTCACGCGATGGTAGATCAGTCCCTTCTGCATCGAGAAGACTGGTTCCAGGCCGTGGTCGATTGCCCTGCTCCGCAGCTTTCTTGCGATTTCGCTCGGGCCGCTCATGCGGAATATATCGATGTGGAAGGAGACCCTAGACATCGCATTGTCGTTGGCGGCCTCGAGAGCTTTGCGAAGCTGCTGGGTGTTTTCTAACTTCATGACCTTCTCCCGTCCCGCTTGGAGACGAATAAATTTTGAGGATGGATATTCGTTAAAAAAGAGTTACGATTGCATTCATGAAGCGTAGAAACCTTGTCCTGACCACGGAGTCGGCCCGTAACCCGTTCAGGGCATCTCTTCCCCCGCATGTCTTTACCGTTCCTAGGGTCGAACCGGAAGTTGACAGACTGATGAGGGAAAAGGACGAACGCCGCGCAGAGGTCGTTGGAGATATCAAGGCGGTTTCTATCATCTGCTGCTTCGGGCTGATGATGTCATATCTGCAGCCTGCCGGTTTCTGACGGGAGGGATCGTGGCCCGCCAATGGCGGGCCACATTCTCTTACAGCATTCCCATCATGCCCTTGGCGCGCGGCTTGCCTCCACCGAGGTGCTCGCGCAGCTTCATCAGCAGCTGGCCCAGCACGTTTGCGCCGCGATACGTGCCATCGCCCTGGGGCTTCGCGCCCCAGAAGGCATCGCGCATGCTCAGCTCGACGATGTCGCGATCCTCGGTGCTCAGCAGCTCGTCGGCAAACCGCTGGTTGGTCGACTTCAGCAGCAGCGCCTGCCACATCAGCTCCACATTCACTTCCAGCCAGTCGGCCCGGCTCTCGCCTACGCGCGCATGCGCGACCTTCTTGGCGAGGAAGCCGTTTCCGGCGAGGCGGATTTCTTCCTGCAATTCCGGCAGGTGCGGGAAGCGCTGGGCCTGATACCAGGCTTCCGAGCTTGTCCAGCGCAGGCCCGTCGCGGGATCGACGAACGGTGCCCCGCCGGCCATATTGCCCAAAATTCCCAGCGGGTCGCGCGCCTTGCAAAAGACCGCAGCGCGGCCGTCCTGGCTCCAGCGGCGGCTCTTATTGCTCTCAAATTCTACCATTTTTCCATCCTCCTGGCTTTGGCAGGAGAACGACATCTACGGTTATTTCAAGATCAGGGAAGCGCATCCCGGGAAAGGTATGCGCTCTTGTGTGCAATCGCAGCCTGATATGTCGGCGCCGAGACCACCTCTGCGGTAAGGCTGTAGACCGATCGGCTGGAACCCAGACCTGTGGCCCTGTGGAGGAAGCCTTCTTTGATCAGCGTTGTGAGACACTGCGCTGCTTCTTCCTCAGTGCTTTCGAAGGCGGCAGCGAACTCAGAAGGACTTCCCCTGAGGGCTCCATTCTCATGGATCGCGTCGAGAATTGCGTCACGTAGAATTGGTCGCATTTGGTAGTCTCCCTTGGGATTTTGGTATTGTCCCATATCCCTTTCAGGATGAAAAGCGCTCAAGCGCGAAGAAGTCCGACGCCTAGGGCGCCGGCACCAGGCGTGTCTCCGCCGCCATCTGGGCCATTGTCATTGATTGCGTTGTCGTTGGCGATCGATTTGGCGAGGATTTGCCTTGCCGAGCGGAAGCGCGCGAGGATGCGTGCGGTCCTGTCTGACATGACTTTTTCCTTTCACTTTGAGGTTCTTGCCCTTTCGCTTTCAACCAAGTTTGACGATGAGGTAGGTGACCCCGTTGGTTTGCTGCCGTCCCGTGATTGTCTCCCTGCCGTTCCAGAATGATTTCAGACGTGGTCCTGGCTGGAAGACCTCGGTTGCGGCCCTTCCTGTGAATTTGCTGATCATTGCTTCAGGAATGTCGGCAGGAAGGTGATGCTCCACCCGGTCTACGTCGAGCAATTCGATCATTTGCAGTTTGCCAACAGAAATCCGGAGCTCATATCCTGAATGACGCCCAAAGACATCGAACCAAGGATGCAGGTCCCACCGTGGTGATATCTTAGGGTGGGCGAGTTCGTAGTCTTTCATCAGAGTCCTCATATCTATGGGATTCTTCCGAAGGATTTCGCGGAGCTTGGGTTTGTCATGGGTGGAATTATCGGCGATTGTCGCGATGATATCCTTCATGATGGGACCGATCGTCATCGCATGCCCCTTCCTTGGTAATCTGTTTCTGCAATGCTCGGCACAGGGATTACGAGGTGTGTTGCCCCCTTGATCGTGATCAGGCTTTGCACTTGGATGTCCGCAGTCCAGATACCATCCATTCTCTTGATGCCCTCTATTAGGTCACCGAGCCTCTTGCCGATTGCTGCTTGCGCGACCGTTTCTGGGAAGTCGACGCGCAGGAGGTGCCTGGTGCGGTGGTCTTCGCACTGTTCGTAGACGATGCTGTCTTTGACGGCGAAGCCCAGTTGGTAACCCACATGGCCGACGTTTTGATCGACCAAGGGATCCGCATTGAGGTAGGTGATAGCCGCCTTCATCTCTGCATTGAAGAATCGGAGGCTGCCCGAGTATTGTGGGTTCTCGAGGAAGGCGGCAGCGGCCGTTATTCTTTGTTCTGGGTCGGGACTGGAGGCCTCGATAAGGTGAACCAGAGCAGGACCAATTTTTCCTCTCATGGATTTCTCCTCATTGCAGCAATGCGTCAACAGCAAGCACCCACGCATCGATGTCCGATGCATAGCGACCAAGGTTCATTGGCGGGTTGAGTTCGATAGGGACGATGTTGCCTGTGTTTTCGTCAACGCACAGGTCAAGGCTGTAAGTCAGCATTTTTCCGTTTTCGGCGGAGAATTCTCGGCCGAATTGCTGAGCGAAACGATAGTAGTTCTCCGCGATGTCGTGGCAGGATTCCACTTCGCTTTGGTTGCGAACTTTCTCCATCTGGTCATCGAAGATGTTGCGATTGTCGAGGGGAGTGAAGGCTTCCACACAGCCAGCACCGGTCACCGGTGCATCGCCGACCATGAACATGCGATATTCGAAAGTTGGCTTGATTATGCCCTGAACGGAGAAGAAGGGCGTGCTGTTGCCTTCATGCTGGATCGCGCTCCACATGACACCCTCATCCTGATCGCAAATCTGGCGCCAGGCATCTTTGCCAGCCTTGATCTGGAAGCGAGACGCCATCTCCTTCTTGATCGTCTTGATGAAGACCTCGCCTTCTTCGGGCACGATGCGTCGAATCGCTTCGGACACTGCGATTCCATCAGGACGAACCAATTCCATTTGCCTTCCGGCGTATCTGCGGAAAGTTGGCGAAGCTGCGTGCTTTGCGATCGCATCGAGGGCAGACGAACTCTGAAGTGGGAGAGAATAATCGACTCCCGTAGTATGATCGCTTCCGCGAATCCCGGTGTGAAAGAAGGCGGTCTCTCCATTGCCCGAGACCAAGGTGTCGCTCGCCGAGCTGATCCATGTGACGCCATTGTCACCCATGACGGTGTAATCGAGACCAAGGCGCGCAAACGCCTCGAGGAAACAGGCGTTCTCCACCCAGTCTTCCTTGTCCCGTTCCTTCGGCGTCGAGTCGGGAAAGGCTTCAAGCCAGGCTGCGACGATTGCCGGCGCGTAGGTTTCGGCGCCGATTGGGTGGCTGTCTCGGCCCAATGGTCGCATCAGATGCTTTGCCATGATTTTTCCCTTCTTGATTATTCGTCTTACAACGCGTCGTTGATCACGACATGCCGATTGGGAGAGCGGTCGGCCCCGAAGGTTACGCTCACGCTTGCCTCTTCTTCCTCTGCCCGTTGGATCCGTGAGACCCATTCGTCACCAAAAGCGATGAATTCACACATTGGTGCGATGTTCTCGCCGCCTGGCCCGGTCATCCGCCTGAAATTGACGACTGCGTAAGCGTTTCCGGTCTTCGCGGTGCCCTTGCGGGTGATATGCGGAGTGCCCGTAGCGTGAAGCGGCAGATCGTTTCGTCCGACCCGCGTGAATGCTTTTGCCTTCATCTCTTCGCGTGCCTTCTTGACCGAGTTGTAGATCCCGTTGATATCGTCTTCATCAAGCACGCCCTCGCTGTAGGCGTGCTTCCACATCTCGGCTCCGGCGGTTTGCATGAAGTCGCCGAAGGCAGCATTCCATGCATCGCTGAAATCGGGTTCGGCAGGCTGCGGCCATATTGCGTCGGCATTTGCGCGTGCGGCCTGTTTCGAAAGACATCCCGCCTCGACGATATCGCCCCAACTCGTCTTGAGCGCTGCGATCTCACGCCCGACGGCCACGATCATCCGGTCGCCCGTCTTCGTTGAAATATGTTCGAGGACCCATTTCTGGGGATCGCCGCGCAAATGACTGCGGGCGCCCCTCTGGATTACCTCGGTGATGGACAGTCCAGTCTTGCGTTCGATCATGGAAACAGCGGTGGCCCGCTCGTTCTCGTTGTCGGAGCGCAGGCGCTCAGCTATGCTGCGTAATTGGGACATAGTCCTTTTCCTTTCGGATGAATATCTCTCATTCCCGCTCCATCCGTGGCGGTTGTGGATGCAAAAAAACGCCCCCCGGTTAGGAGGGCGTTGCCCGGACAAGGTCGCTTCTCGCGCCTGGCTCGTGGAATACAAATTGAAGCGTTCGTTTTTCGTGCGCGGCCTGTCTTACTATCTTGCTGCGTTCATTTCCTTCCGCAAGGAAGGACAATTTTGGTTTGAACTGGCGTCCGTTGGCTTCTGCCTTCTCAAAATAGAAGGTGACAGTCTCTTCGCCGTCGAAGGTCTTGCCTTTCTCCCATATGAGAGGAATGCCCGTTGCCGAGCATGGAAGTGCGTCCCTTTCAATTGCGTTCAAATTTCCTGACTTTGTTCCGTCGGCAATCTTCTTTCCGCAGAGCTTTGCGATCTGTTCTCTCCATGAGAGTCGATTGCCTGCTCGGATGAGGTCTGCCCAAGGCACCGAATTTTTCTGAAGGATAATATCTAGGGCCTGCAGAAGAACGTCCCCCGCATAAGTCGAGATCAGCTTCTGGGCTATTTCCTTCTGATCTTTCTTGAGCGTTCTTTCGGCGCCTCTCTTCAGAAGGGCCGCAAAGTGCTTGCCGGTCTGCCCCTCAATCAATCTCACGGCCGAACGGCGTTCGTTTTCCGTGTCTGCGCGCAAGAGTTCGGATAGGGCGCTAAGCTTTCTGTCCATTGCGACCCCTATGTGAAAATGTGTTATGCTGAGACCTTGACTGCCTTCCGAGACCGTCCCTTGGCGTATGCCCAAGAGATGATTTTTGGCTCTTCGATTTCGTAAGTTGTTTGCGATTCCCATCGACGGATGTTCAGTATCGGAAGAGAGGGAAGTCCTTCAGCGGCCATAATCTCACTCAGCAAAAGTCCGCTTTCATTGCGGCGTCTCTCGTGAGCGGCCATGATTGTCGCTGGCGTTTCGATTGTCAGTCCGTCACGGCTTAGTCTGAAGGTGTTTCTTGAAAGGCTCAGTGACAGGAGTGGCTCCCATCCTACGCTATCATTGGTATCCACCACTCTTGTCGTAACGCTGGCTGTATATGTCCAAGGCTCGCGCCTGACGATGCCTGACTGGTTTGATCCAGTGGTATTGTCATCGCCAATTTTGACGTTTTCAACGAGGGCGTCCAAGAGCCTGATTTGCCCTTCTAGCTCTTTTGCGCCTTGGTTGGCAGCGAAGTGCTTCAGGATCCATGCTGAGAGACGATCAATGCCCGCCATAGATCATTCTTCCTCTTTGCCTGGAAACCTACCCATGAGATCATCGTGATCTTCATCGAGTGATCGGCGAAGTATCTCTTCTGCCTCGTATGCAGGCTGCTGTCCGACCGAGCGCATTCGTTCGAATACTTCTGGTCCATTTTCATGATTGCCTCGGCATGGGGCTATCCGTGGGTCGTTTTCATCTACGCCATTGGCGATGGCCATTGCCCGATAGCTTTCATAAAGCTCGACATTTTCTGGGTTCGATACTTGTCGAGGATCGAAATCGCCGCGTGCCATGGCAAATCGCAAGGCCATGTTGTTCTCGGAATTGGCGAGAATGAACCCAGCGCAGACTGCATGCTTTTTGATGCCTGCTTCGTGACAAGAGAATGTGGTTAGCGATGCATCGTATGCCGTCGAGGCACTGGACCTGAAGGCTTCTGCTGGGAATCTTCCTTTTTCTGCATCCTTGCGCCACGGACAAGTCGGGCACGGCTTTTTCCGGTAGCGTTTTTCCGCTCCCGTCATTCGGGTTACCCCGTATTCGTTTCCGTCAGATCCCTTTCCGGCGCGGTAGGTCCGATGTTCCTCCTTGCCAGATTTCCTTGTCATGTCGTCACCAGCCTTTTTTTGATTACGTCTCGAATGTCTTCCCAGGTGATGGCCTGATTTCTATTCCATTCTTCAAGGTGGAAGATTGTTACGCCTTCATCTCTCATGATCTGGTAGCCCAGAACCTGCCTTGTCTGGATACTGGGAATGTCGATTAGCCGTGAGGCTTTCATGTCGCCTGCTTCGAGTTCCTTGTCCCAGATCAGCATGATCGTGGAAGGAAAGTGAACCTGCTCTATGAACACCCGCGTTTCGTCGATCTGGTAGCCGGCATAAGGGAGGAAGCCTGTCAGCTCGAAGCTTCCGCGCCGATGATGCAGATGAACTGCGAGACGGTTGCCAAGCTGAACGACAATGGGTTCCGCTTTTTCGACTGCTGCATCTATGATTTGCAGCGTCTTCTCAGGGTCCGCGATCTTTTCAAGGATGTGCCGAGCGAGCGGCGCCACCTTGATGTTCAGCATATCTCGATCTTCTGGAAGGGATGGCGATGGCATGCCGCCATCAGCCGGGACAGCATAAGCGTTGCCGTGAACAGCGTGCCCCAGCCATTGGCCGCATCGTATTCGCGGCGCATTTGTTTCTCTTCCTTGTTGCAGAGCATATCGCTCAGGCGTTCGAGGCCGGCTTCGATATATTCGGCGGCTTCTGCCCCTGTCATTCCGTAGAGACCCTTGATGCCGGCTTCTCGTTCGGAGTCGCCAGGCAGAACTTCCACGAAGAGATTTCGTGTATTGTAGGTGTGGTTGAATTCCTCATCGGCGATCGTGATGTCGTAGGACATGTGTGTCTCCTTCAGGCACGCTGGTCTTCGGTGTGGGCAGTGCCTCCGAAATTCAGGCGGTTGTAGATTTCCCGCAGTGAATCCATGTCGAACTCGTCAAGCTGAATATATCCCACCGACACGCTTTCGAAGCGGCGGCGCTGCACCCGGTCGAGCTCTTCCCACGAGTGCTCGTGTTCCGTTCCAACGAAGATGCGCAGTCCTTCTTCGCGATAGGCCTTGATTGCGCGCATGCGTTGCTGGCCATCGACAATCAGGTCAGCACTGATCGGAAATCGCCCCGTGGTCTTGTCTTCCTTGCCTTCGGCTGAAACAACGATGGATCCGATTGAGATGCCGAGGTGGACACTTTCGACGAGCTTGCGTTTTTGATCGTCGGTCCAGACAGCCGGACGCTGGAAAGGGGCGACATAAAAATGTCCGAGATGCTCAAGCCCCTGCAGGCTTCCTTCAAACATCTTCTCGTATTCTGGCTCGCGTGGCCGCATGAAATCTGAAATGCAGCGAGAGCTGGTGGTGCCGCGAATGAGGGGCTCGGGAAGCTTTACGGTCATCTCAATCTCCTCGTATCGCAGCATATGCTGCATCGTTGTAGGGCTTGCAGGAAAGTGTGGACTGATCCCAGTAATGGGTTCCACTTATCAGGCGTTCGGCCGCCTGCCTTCCTCTTTCGAGAGTGGGCCAGGATCCGATGCTTTGCCAAGGACCATGGTTGTCGGGCTCGAACCACCACGGTCCTTTTTCCGATATCCTCCTCATCTTCATGTCGAAGGCCCAGTGACCATCGTTTTTACGCTCAGCCCTGATCATGTCACCGGCATGGAGCCCGGGCATAATTCTGCGCATGTCAAGTCGATTGCTTTCCATGTGCATTCTCCGATGAGATGAAAGCGATGAAGGGGGAGGTTTCCCTCCCCCTTCTCTCGTTGGTGTGCTTTAGAAGCGCAGGTTCCAGCTGCTGACCGCGCGCACGTCGCGGCCTTCGACATCGCTCGCCGCGCCGAACCGGAAAGCCGAGCGTTCGCCGCTCTTCTCGAAGCCGAAGGTCAGCTGCGGAGCGATCTGGCCGCGCATGTTGACCTGGCGATCCTCGAAGGTCAGGCCGCGGCTGCCGAGGTCGTAGCCATTGCCGACGGTGAAGGTCGCATTGCCCGAAAGCGCAACCAGCCGCTGTGCAACCCCGAAGCTGACGAGACCACCGAAAGCTTCGTGGCTGGCAGTGAAGCCAAACCGTCCGCTCGTGATCGTGTCGGCATTGGTGAGCAGCATGTCATTGGCCAGCTTCAGGCGGGTCGCACCCAGGCTGGCGTAGCCATCGAACTGCCAGGTGCCGAGATCGAAGCCACTTGCGGCTTCGACGAACACCGTGCTCGATCCATCACCGAAGCGCATGGCGCCTGCACCCACCGGAGTGCCGAAGACGGTCCCGGTCTCATCGACCAGTCCGAGCTTCAGCGAAGACAGGCCCTGCTGCCACTGGACCGTGATGCCATTGGTCGAGGTGTCTTCCTGGCGGCCGACGTAGGCAGAGACAGCCAGACGACCTTCACCAACCTTGTGGCTGACGCCGACGTTGGTCTGCGCGAGAGGCGAGTAGGCGAACATTGCGTCCGACGAGGGCGCTAGCCCCATGACATCGTCCATGACGTTGTCGGAGGTGTTGTAGCCTGCGGTCACCGTGGTGTCCCCGTTGAGACGCAGCGCGAAGGCCGCGTTCGAGAGGTGGTTCTGCAGGATGGCATTCCCGTCAG
>CESL01052522.1_pt1 | contig 12699 bp, 6 predicted proteins | sample 531221 | NCBI WGS metagenome assembly CESL01 (sample SAMEA2622197, study PRJEB7988) | marine metagenome | biome: marine biome (ENVO:00000447); feature: mesopelagic zone (ENVO:00000213) & marine oxygen minimum zone (ENVO:01000065); material: "saline water (ENVO:00002010), including plankton...
TCAATTTTCACCTGCAATTGTGGATTAGAAAGATCAAAATTCAATGCAATATGCTTAGAAGCTAAAGAGGGCTTCATTAATCGTTCTATAGACCCGAAAAGATTTTCTACATATACATTACTACGATTAATATGGGTAACCTTATTAAGACTACGATAGGTTTTGGCGAATTTCATTAAACCCTCGCTTCGTTTTTTAATACTCCCTATCGCTTCGTTTAAATCTGAAATATCCAAAGCATTTTCTTCTGGATTTTTTAGGTTCTCCCTTACCTGATATTGCAACGTATCGGCCAATGAAGAAATGGGTGCGATAGAATTCATAATCTCATGCGTCATGACACTCAATAACTTTTTCCAGGCTTCAGATTCATTTTGATTAAGGGTTTCATCGATATTCTGTAGTAAAATGATCTTAAAGGAATGCTCGTTTTCATAAAAAACCGTTTCAGAAACCAAAACTTTTAGCTTTTCGCCATTTACTTTAATACTTATGGAACTACCGGTAAGATGACTCATTTCAAAAATGGTCTCAAATAATTGCGGTTTTCTGCTTTTTAGAAACTTAATATTTTTGAAAGAAGGAATACTCAGCGTGCGCTTTATCGCTTCATTCGCCCAAAGTACGTCGCCGGTTTTTTGATGATAAGAAATAATCCCCACATCAACCATCTCTAATATTTTTTGTAGGTAGAGATATTGCGCCTCCTTATTCGAGTTGATCTCCCGAATCTTATCATTAATCAGGTTAAAGCCCTCATGAAGTCGAGCTAAATCTTCGGGGGCACCTTTGCTTACAAATCGTCTTGAAAAATCGTTGTATTTAACCGATTCAAAAAAATCGTCCATCGCCACAAAACGACGGGTTATAAATTTATACAGCTTATAAAAAATCACTAACGAAAGTATTACCCCTCCAATAAGCAATGCCATTTGATGCCTGCTAACCCCAAAAGCGATAGCTGCTAAACCCAGCGTTAAAAGCACCAATCGCAATAAAAGACCTAAAGTGTATTTTTTATAAGTCATATTTATTAAGTCTGCGATACAAAGCGGCCCTGGTAATTCCTAACTCTTTAGCCGATTTGGAAATGTTCCCTTTATTCTTGTCGATCACCTTCAAAATAGTTTGTTTTTCAACAGATTCGAGGTTGGTCTCCTGAATTCCGTTTGAAGTTGGTATCGATTTTTCTAATCCTGAAAACACTAAATCTTTCGCAGCCAGGGTATCACTATCAGCCATTATCACGGCTCTTTCTAAAACATACTGAAGCTCCCGAACATTTCCGGGAAAAGAATGCGATTTTAACTTACTAAAAAAGTCCTTATCAAAAGAAAATGGCCCTTTAAAATATTTCTCGGCATACATATCGGTAAAATATCTGCTAAGTAATGTGATATCGGTACCTCGATTTCGAAGTGGTGGCACCATAAGATCTACTGTATTAATACGGTAAATTAAATCTTTCCGAAACGTATTTTCATCAGCAAGATCACTCAGCTCTAAATTTGTAGCGCAGATTAACCTTATATCAATAGGAATAGTCTCATTGGATCCAAGCGGAGTTATCGTTCGGTTTTGTAACACGGTAAGCAATCTTGCCTGTTGGCGCAAACTAATATTTCCTATTTCATCCAAAAAAAGTGTCCCACCATTAGCGGCTTCAAAACGCCCTTTACGATCCTCCCGCGCATCGGTAAAGGCGCCTTTTTTATATCCAAAAAGTTCACTTTCAAACAAACTTTCCGTCAGCGCACCTACATCTACTTTTACAAACGGCTTATTTTTCCGAAGCGATTGATCGTGGATTGCTCTCGCGACTAGGTCTTTACCGGTACCATTTTCTCCTAAAATCAATATATTGGCATCTGTAGGAGCTACTTTTCTAAGCTTTTCGAACACTGACTGCATTTCTTCGCTTTCACCAATAATTTTATTTCCGGCAGCAGTAGGTCGCGATAATTGAGGTTTTACTGACTTCTTTTCTACCAATGATTTTAAGGCTTCGATCATTTTTTGGTTTTTCCATGGCTTTACCAAAAAATCTGAAGCTCCTTTTTTTAACGAACGTATAGCCAGATCGATATCGGCATAAGCGGTAATTAAAATTACATCTACTCTTTTATCGATCTGCTTAATCTTATTTAGCCAAAAAATTCCTTCATTACCAGTATTTACCACTCCGTTAAAATTCATATCCAGGATGATTACATCAAATTTCTCTCGCTCTAAAAGCGCGGTGATGTTATTAGGGTTCTTTTCGGTAACAACATTGCTCACCAAAGATTTCAGCATAATCCGCAACGCCGTTAACACATCGGGATCATCGTCTATAACCAGTATGTTCGCATTCTTCAATTGCATACCTACAATATTACGACTTTCTCTTTCCTATAAATAAAAATGACTTCAGAAATTTAATAGGATTCGAAGCTGTTTTGTTATCGAACAGATAGTGTATTAAAACCGAACACTTTCTTTTTCTAAAAAACAATTAAAATACTGCAAATCAATAATTTATATTTTTGGCATCATTTTACACTATTCTTAAGAGAATGTGAAAATTTCCTGATAAGGAAAACCACACAAATAATAACTAATATCAATAGACAACATCAATCAAAATGGATATACCTATAAAAAAGAAACGATTTACTCCTCAAAAAATAGCCATGATAACAGGCGTGACACTTTTAGTAGGACTTATCGTTTTTGTATTACTCTCATCAAGTGGTAGCACCCGACTTAATGTTGAAAAAGAACGCATTAGTATTAACACTGTTAAAAAAGGCATCTTTCAGGAAAATATTCCGGTTAACGGCGTAGTGATGCCTATTACCACTATTTATTTGGATGCCTTAGAAGGTGGTCGCGTAGAGGAAAAATTTGTGGAGGACGGTGCAATGATGAAAAAAGGTGAACCTATTCTTCGATTATCAAATACCGACTTAGAATTAAGTCTGGTAAATCAGGAAACACAGGTTTATAATCTCCTTACTCAAATGCAACGCACACAAAATGCATCTCGGGAGAATACGATTGGCAAGCTTAACCAACTTACCGAAGTAAAAAGCAGCCTAAGAGAAGCCGAGAGAAGATATAAACTGAATAAAAAACTTTTTGAAAAAGGAGCGGTTGCTGAACAGGAATATTTAGAAACTCGTAATAATTACAACTATCAAAAAGACCGTTTAGCATTAACTGAAAGGGTGTTACAGCAAGATTCAATTTCTTCTAAACAAGAAAATGTGCAGGCAAGAGAATCATATGAAAAGACAAGAAAAGCCTTAGAATTAATGCGCAAAAAAGTAGAAGACCTTATCGTAAGAGCTCCGGTAGATGGCCAGCTGACTTCTTTAGACGCTGAAATAGGTCAGTCTAAATCGAAGGGCGAACGCCTGGGACAAATCGATGTGATTAGCGGATACAAAGTTCGCGTAGATGTAGATGAACATTATATTTCCCGAATTTACGCCGGGCAACAGGGAAGCTTTAATTTCGACGGAAAAAATTATACGCTGGAAATCAAAAAAGTCTATACGCAGGTAGCCAACGGAAGATTCCAGGTAGATATGACCTTTTTAGAAGAGGCTCCAGAGAAAATAAGAAGAGGGCAAACCTTGCAAATTAGAGTAGCCTTAAGTCAGGAAAAAGAAGCTGTTCTTATTCCTAAAGGAGGATTTTTTCAGGAAACCGGGGGGAACTGGATCTTTAAGGTAAGTGAAGATGGTAGTATTGCTTATAAAACCGATATCCAATTGGGTAGCCAAAACACAGAATATTACGAAGTACTTTCAGGTTTAGAACCAGGTGATCAGGTGATTACTTCAAGCTACAGCAATTATGAAGATATTCAGGAACTGGTGCTAAAAGACTAAATTCTCTAATTTTAAAACATAATTATTCAGGACTAATATATTCATCATGATAAAAATAACAGATCTCGAAAAGTTTTACCGTACAGACGAAGTACAGACCATTGCTATTAATAAGCTTTCTTTTGAGGTAAAAGAAGGAGAATTCGTCTCGGTTATGGGACCATCCGGTTGCGGAAAATCAACATTGCTTAATATTTTAGGACTTTTAGACGATCCTGATGGCGGTAGCTATATTTTTAATGGGATCGAAGTCGCCGGATTTAACGAGCGCAAAAGGGCTAATCTTAGAAAACACAATATAGGTTTTGTTTTCCAGAGTTTTAACCTGATTGATGAGCTTAGCGTTTTCGAAAATGTAGAACTTCCATTAATTTATACCGGCGTAAAACCGGCAGAACGTAAAGAACGGGTGCACGAAGTTTTAGAGAAAATGCAAATTATGCACCGCCGTAAGCATTTCCCACAACAACTATCGGGTGGACAGCAACAACGTGTTGCCGTTGCCCGTGCCGTTGTAAATAACCCCAAGCTGATTCTTGCCGATGAGCCTACCGGAAATCTGGATAGCAGTAACGGTAACGAGGTTATGGATTTACTTACCGAGCTTAACGCTGCCGGAACCACCATCATCATGGTTACCCACAGCGAACATGACGCAAAGTACAGTCATCGAATCATCAGAATGTTAGACGGCCAAAAAGTAACTGAGAACATCCTGGCCGAATATCAAAATTAGACGTTTAACGGGGTCATTCATCAATCCGATACTAATCGGGATCAAAATCATCTAATCTCTTATCATCAAAAGAGAATATTTTAAGCTGGGATCAACATTTTTGAAATATTCTAAGGGTATACATCAATCGTTATTCAAAACAAAAATTATGTTTAAAATTCATCTAAAATCGGCCTGGAGAAACCTTTGGAAATCCAAGTTTTATAATGGACTAAGTTTGCTGGGCTTATCATTGGGGCTTTGTGTGGCCATCTTTATCGCCGTATGGATTAAAGCCGAATTAAGTTATAACAAAATTGGTGATTCATCACATATTTATAGAGTTTCCAGTATCTTAAGCAGTGGCGAAAATTCGCAAACATGGGGCATATCTGTAGGACCTATAGCCTACTATGCCAAAAAAGAAGTGCCAGAAGTCGAAGATGCCGTTAGAATTCGGGATTTTTATGGCTATCGCATTTTTAGTAGTTCTTCTAATAAGTTTGAAGCCAAAGCTGGTGCTCTTACAGATCCCGAATTCTTTTCTTTTTTTGATCTAAAATTTATTGAAGGAAATTCATCCGCTCCTTTTTCAGGAAATAATTCGGTTATCATTACAAAAAAAGCCGCCCTAAAATATTTTGGAACTACAGAAGCTATGGGCAAAACCATCGCTGCCGATTATAAAGATAATTTTACCGTAACCGGAATCATTGAAGATATCCCAAAAAATTCAAGTTTAGATTACGAGCTGTTTTTTCCCTTATCGATTTTTTCTGAACAGTACGATGGCAACAGGTATTGGGAGTCGATGGATAGTGATTGGGGAAATTTCAACTTTCTCACGTTTCTTAAACTCAAAGAAAATGCTTCTCCAGAAAAAGTAGTTCAGAAACTAACCAAAATTCAGAAAGCAAAAGACAGGAATGCAATCCAGTCTGAAACCAAAGATGCCTACTATTTGCAACCTATCCAGCAAATGAACCTTTATAGTTACGGCGGAGAACCAACCCAGATTAAGACAGTACGTATCTTTGGGATCGTCCTGATACTTATACTGTGTATTGCCTGTATTAATTATGTCAATCTAAATACGGCCAGATCGATCCAAAGAGCCAAAGAAGTGAGTCTACGAAAACTCATTGGAGCCGAGAGGAAGCAACTTTTTACACAATTTATTATTGAATCGTGTATTTTCTTTTTATTAGCGATTGTCTTAGCGATGGGGCTAAGCTATTTATTAGCCCCTTATTTTAACTCGGTTGCAGGAAAAGATATTGATTTCAATTTTCGTGAGCCAGAATTATGGGGAATGATCGGGATGGTGTTTGTTTCCACCTTAGTCGCCTCTTCCATTTACCCGGCAGTCTTATTATCTTCATTTAAACCGCTGGAAGCTATTAAAGGAAATGTGATCACTGGTGTTGGCGCAGGAACATTTAGAAAGGTATTGGTTTGCCTTCAGTTTTCATTCTCCGTAATTCTAATCATCAGCACCATTATTATCGGGAAGCAACTGGATTTTATCACCAGTAAAAACCCTGGTTACGATCGCTCACAAGTGTTTCATTTTGCCATGCCTCAGGAAATGCGCTCCCATAAAGAAGCCATTGTAAATCAGGTTAAGAATTTACCCAATATTGCTTCGGTTTCCTTTAGCAACAGTAACATCGTAAATAATGGAATGACTACCGGAGATACCAATTGGGATGGCAAAGATCCACAAAGCGATTTTATTGTTAATCCCATTGGTATTGATGAAGATTTTATCCCTATGATGAAAATGCAGCTTTTAGAAGGTGAAAATTTTAAAGGTCGCACAGAAGATTCTTTACATTTTATACTGAATGAAACTGCCGTTAAGCAAGCCGGGATAGAAGATCCTGTTGGTAAAAGCTTTGAACTTTGGGAAACCAAAGGCATCATTGCTGGAGTAGTAAAAGATTTCAATTTTGCTTCGATGAAAAATGAAATTGAACCTGCGGTGATGTATTATGACCCTGACCCTTATCGTATGTACATAAAAACCAAAGATGGTGATATTTCTGGAAGCATGGCGGCTATTGAAGAAATCTGGAATACCTATAACCCTGATTTTCCTTTTAATTACTCCTTTTTAGATAAGCAATACGAAACCATGTATCGCAATGATATTAGAACAGGTAAGCTTTTTAAAATATTTTCAATTTTAGCCATTTTTGTTTCTTGTTTAGGGCTTTTTGGACTAAGCACGTATACCGCTCAATTAAAAAAACGTGAAATAGGCATTCGAAAAGTTTTAGGAGCATCGGTGGCGCAAATTACCTCGTTACTCTCCAAAGACTTTTTAAAACTTATAAGCCTTTCATGCATTATCGCTATTCCAATTGGCTGGTATTTAATGCAATTCTGGCTACAAAACTTTGCTTATAAAACATCGCTAGATTGGTGGATTTTTGCCGGTGCCGGGATGCTAACCTTATTCATTGCACTACTAACAATTAGCTCCCAAGCCATTAAAGCGGCATTGGCAAACCCTGTAAAAAACATCAAAACTGAATAGTTATGCTAAAAAACTACATCAAAATCGCCTGGCGGAATATCTGGAAAAATAAAGGATTCAGCTTTCTTAATATTTTTGGTTTAGCCCTGGGAATGGCAGTCACCATGCTTATTCTTTTAATGGTTAACCATGAAAGAAATATGGATACCTTTCACAAAGATTTAGATCAGCTTTATGTTTTAGGGAACAAAGGCAAGTGGAACGATAAAACCGAAGTCTGGTTCTATACTCCAAAACCACTCGCTACTGCCATACAAAATAACTTCCCTGAAATTGAATTGACTTCAAGATTGTTGAATAGCAATGATTTACTTTTTAGTAAAGGAGAGAATAGTTTAATTCCTTCTGGAGCTTTTATAGATCCCGATTATTTAGAGATGTTTAGCTTTCCTTTAGTTGAAGGAAATTTAGCTACAGCTTTCAGTAACCCAATGAATATTGTCATAACTGAAGCAACGGCTAAAAAACTCTTTGGAAATAAAAAATCAATCGTAGGAGAAACCATTCAGGTAAATAACGATCAGCTTCTAACTGTAGGTGGTGTTTTAAAAAATCTTCCTAAAAACACACAATTTGATTTTGAATACTTACTTCCTTGGTCCTTACTTAAAAGAGTAGGCGGGGACGATAATAACTGGAAAAACAATTCGGTTTTAACCTTCGCGAAATTATCTGAGAAAACAACTCCAGAAAATTTCAGTAATAAAGTTAAAGATATTGCTAAAACCAGTACCAATGGGAATAATGATAACGAGATCATCATTCATAAAATCTCTGACTGGTGGTTGCGATCTAAATTCGAAAATGGAGAAATTGCTGGAGGGCGTATAGATACAGTTATACTCTTTACAGTTATTGCTTTATTTATTCTTCTAATTGCATGCATCAACTTTATGAATTTGAGCACGGCTAGGAGTGAGAAACGAGCAAAAGAAATTGGTGTTAGAAAAGTTGCCGGCGCTAATAGGGGAGCTCTTATATGGCAGTTTATTTCAGAGTCTGTTTTAATAGCAGGAATTGCGGGCATAATCGCCATTGGCATTACAATCATTACCATTCCTTATTTTAACAGCCTTTTAAAGTACCCTATATCAGTAGATATTTTTAATTCTCAATTCTGGATATTTACACTGTGTATCATTTTAATTACTGGTTTTATCGCTGGTAGTTACCCGGCATTTCTTCTTTCTTCTTTTAAGCCAATAGCTATTCTAAAAGGAAAATTACAACAAGACAAATCTGGATTTAATATTCGAAAGTTTTTGGTAGTATTTCAATTTAGTATTGCTATAATTTTAATTATAAGCACTTTAATCATCAACAAGCAAATTCAGTATGGCAAGGATCGGGAGAATGGCTACGATAAAAATAACCTGGTATTTCTTTACGAAGAAGGAGACATTGCTAAGAATATAAATTCGATAAAAAACGATCTTATTTCGGAAAATATAGCACAATCTGTAACTAGAACTTTTTCGCCTTTTACAGAAGGATGGAGTAATTCGTCTAGTATTGGTTGGGAGGGAAAGAGTCCAGATGATAATACGATCATCGATCGTACTTATACCGACGGAAACCTAATAGAAACCGGTGGACTAAAACTTGTGAAAGGACGCGATATTGATCCAAAAAAATACCCAACAGATTCTACTGCCATGTTATTAAATGAAGCCGCAGTTAAAGCAATGGGCTTTGAAGATCCTATCGGAAAAATTATAAAGGATAACAATAAAAATTGGCATGTGGTAGGTGTTGTAAAAGACTTTATAATACGATCCCCTTTTGAACCTATTTCGCCTATGATTATTGGTGGCCCTGCAGGTAATTTAAGCACTATAAATATTAGATACAATTCTAACCTAACTACAACCAATGCTCTTTCTAAGACTAAAGCGATATTTAAAAAATATAATCCAAATTATCCTTTTGAGTATCATTTTGTAGATGAGGATTATGCAAGCAAATTTTCGGAATCACAACGTACCGGAACACTTTCAGCCATATTTGCCTTTTTTACCATATTCATTTCATGTCTTGGTCTTTTAGGCTTAGCCGCATTCTTAGCTGAAAATCGAATTAAAGAGATTGGGATTCGTAAGGTTTTAGGAGCTTCAGTATTTTCTATTGTTCGATTATTATCCAAAGACTTTTTAATATTAATTATTATCTCTTGCGTCGTAGCATTTCCAATTGCTTTTTGGGCTATGGATAACTTCCTTTCAGATTACAATTACAGAGTTAATTTAGGCTTAGATGTATTCGTTATTGCTGGTCTTGGAGCTATCACACTTACATTACTGACGGTAAGCTCCCAGGCCATTAAAGCGGCACTGGCAAACCCTGTAAAAAACATCAAAACTGAATAGTCATGCTAAAAAACTATATCAAAATCGCCTGGCGGAATATCTGGAAAAACAAGCTTTTTTCGGCAATCAACATCATCAGCCTCGCCATAGGCTTGAGCGCTTCTTTTGTAATCGGCTTGATGGTGTATTATGAGTTTACTTTTGATAAATTCCATAAGGATGGGGAGCGTACGTATCGCATCACCACACAATTTATAAGTCCTGACGGCACCGATCATTTTAGTGGTGTAAACGCCATGCTGGCCGATGCGTTAAAACAAAATGGGAGTGGCCTGGAAGACGTGAGCTTTTTTTATACTTATGATCCTTTAAAAGTGGAGACCCAAAGTGCGGAACGACTGTTTAAAAAGCCCAGGCATGTGATTTTTGCCGATAGTAGTTATTTCAACGTGATTGATTACAACTGGCTGGCGGGTGATAAAGCAGGGAGTCTGCGTGAACCTAACGAAGTGGTACTTACCCAGGAACGGGCCCAAAACTATTTCCCAAACACACCTGTAGAAAGCCTCATTGGCAAAACACTCATCTATAACGACTCTATACCTGCTAAAATAACTGGTATTGTTGCCAATTTTGAGCAACGCAGTGATTTTGTTTTTCAGGAATTTATCTCCCTTCCTACGGCATTACAGTCAGATATCAAATCAACGGTGACCAATACCAACTGGGGCAGTTACAATTCCAGTGCACAAGTTGTGTTTAAGAGCCTTCCGGGTGTTGCAATTGCAACGATTCAAAAGCAGTTGGACGAAATGAGTAAGTCGCATACTGATCAAGAAGATCTTGATGCCGGGGAATGGACGCGTTTTTACCCACAACCTTTAGATGAGCTTCATTTTGATACCCGCTACAGTACGTTTGACTATGGCGTTCCCCAGGCAAGTAAAAAGGTCTTGTCCAATTTAGCGATGGTAGCGCTGTTTCTCTTGCTTTTGGGATGTATTAACTTCATTAATTTAATGACGGCACAGGCTACACAACGAGCCCGTGAAATAGGTATTCGTAAGACTTTAGGAAGTTCAAAAAAACAACTGGTTTTTCAATTTCTAGGCGAGACCTTCCTCCTTACGCTATTAGCGGCATTGGTATCTGTGATTTTAGCTTTTTGGTTGTTGCGTGTTTTTTCAGCATTTATTCCACCTGGATTAAATTTTGAGCTTTTTGCAAACCCATGGATCATTGCTGCCATGTTTGTGCTAATACTCGTGGTTACACTGTTATCTGGTATGTATCCGGCTTTTGTGCTCTCTGGTTTTAAACCGGTTTCCGTGTTGAAAAATCAGTTTGCTTCCCAGACATCTAATGGGAGTTTTAGAAAAGGCCTTACCGTTTTTCAGTTTGTAGTTGCTCAGGTTTTCATCATAGGGACACTTCTCGTGGGCAAGCAGATCAATTACCTGATGCATAAGGATATCGGGATCGCCGTAAACGATATTGCCTACATTCCGCTTCCCTGGAACGATCCCGCTTTAAGCAAAAAGGAACTTTTAAAAAACCGGCTGGCCACTATTGCCGAACTTTCCACGATTAGTTTGGCAGGACCTCCACCTGCATCTTTTTATATCAATTCAACAGTTGTGGATTTTATTAAGGATGGCGAAACTATTGAAGTCATACAGGAACAGCGTTTTGGGGATGCGTCCTATTTTGATCTGTATGGGTTAGAACTGCTTGCGGGTCGAAAACCCCTTAATGATACCATTAAAGAATATGTGATCAACGAGACCATGCTACACAAGTTGGGCTTTAAAGAACCTGCAGAAGCAGTAGGGCAACGATTGATGCAGGGAGAGAATGGCTATCCTATTGTGGGCGTCATGCGTGATTTTAACCACAAACCTTTAACCTCCCAGATACAGCCGGTAGTCTTTGTAGGGGACATCAGTCGAAACTGGTTTTCCCAATTTAGGATGATTCATTTTAAAATTCAACCTAAAACATCAGATCTGTCTGCGACCATTGCCAAAGTACAAGACATGTATAAATCGGTTTATCCTGATTCTGATTTTGAAATTCAGTTTATGGACGAGACCATAGCTAATTTTTATAAGTCGCAACAGCGCACCCAGAAACTCCTAAACTGGGCTACAGGCCTGGCTATTTTGATTAGCGTTTTAGGTCTGCTTGCCCTTGTGATTTATAATACAGAGCGGCGCATAAAAGAGATAGGGATTCGTAAAATACTGGGTGCCTCGTTACTTCAACTACAGGTCTTGTTGTGTAGGGACTTCTTAAAGCTTGTAGCCCTGGCTTTTGTTATTGCTACACCTATTGCTTATTGGAGGACCTCCGTTTGGTTAGAAGACTTTGCCTATAAAACCACTTTAAGTTGGTGGGTTTTTGCCTTAAGCGGACTGGGAATGATCGCTTTAGCCCTTGTGATTATTAGTTTTAAAACGATTAGGACTGCAATTCAAAACCCTGTAAACTCTTTAAGAAACGAATAGTCATGATCAGAAATCATATCAAAATCGCCTGGAGGAACCTGCTTAAAAACAGCACCTATTCTCTAATCAATATTATTGGCTTAACCATTGGTTTAGCTGCCTGTCTTGCCGTGACCACTGTAGTGATCGATGAATCTTCTTATGACCGATTTTGGACAAAAAAAGACCAGATTTTTAGACTGAATAGCACCTACAGGCTTAGTGCGGGTAAACAGACTAAAACGACAAAGGCCTTTGAAGGATGGAAGATTGCGTTACCCGAAAATTTTCCTGAAGCTGAAAAAGTTTCTGGGATACATGTATTCACTGAAAATTTTAAGATAAGTAAGGACAATAGTATTCCGGTAAATGTATTAGAGACAGATAGTACTGCATGGGATATTTTGGATTTTAAAATAATTGCAGGTAATCCTAAAGAATTTCAGTTTGGTGTAGAGAATTTAGTGGTTTCAGAAAGTTTTAAAAACAAATATTTCCCAAACGAAGATATTGTAGGTAAAGAATTAAAAAATCAGCCTTCATATGGAGTAAAACCTAAATCCTATATCATTACCGGGCTAATCAAAGACATCCCAGATAATTCTATTTTTAAAGCTGATGTACTTCATATCAGTGATAGGCGAGAAGAAACTTTATCCAAAGAAGGCTACGGCACCTTTTCACAACTATTTCTGCTAACCAAAAAGGGGACAGATGCTAAAAAACTTCAGGAAAAAGTAAACAAGTGGTATATCGAATTTTTCGATTCTAA
>CESL01024430.1_pt1 | contig 12686 bp, 13 predicted proteins | sample 531221 | NCBI WGS metagenome assembly CESL01 (sample SAMEA2622197, study PRJEB7988) | marine metagenome | biome: marine biome (ENVO:00000447); feature: mesopelagic zone (ENVO:00000213) & marine oxygen minimum zone (ENVO:01000065); material: "saline water (ENVO:00002010), including plankton...
CCATTGGGAAAGACGTCCTCGTGTTCGATGATCCACTCCTTCGGCATACCAAGTAGGATCGCGTCGGCCTCGTCCGGATCTTCGATGTCGAGCATGCCAAGAAGCGACCAGACATAGCCAGGGATCGGCCGCAATCCCGATGTCCAGCGCCACACGGTCGTGGGAAGCACACCGCATGCACGCGCAAGCTCGGAAGGACCGATCTGCGCAGTTCTGAGCGCAGCGCGCAGTTCGAAGTGGGTTCGACGTTTCATGGGCATATTCCAGAGGAATATAGCTGTGCGGTGTCATGTCAATCCACACAACACACAAGCGTGAATTATTCCAGGGGAATAGTCTGCTGTGTTGTGTGTGCGCGTTTATGCGCAGTTATGCGCTTTTCCATGCCTTTCCAATATCATTCATCACTATTTGTCGGGGTTTTCCTTCGTTTCCCTGAAAAGAAAAGCCGGAGACCGCTCGTGCGGCCTCCGGCTGGATCTTGGGGTGCTGCGATCAGACGAGCTTGGGCAGGGTTTTGTTGACCTTGCACTGGGTCAGCGTGCGACCTTCGCGCCAGGCGTTCCACGCACGGAAGACGAGCTCACCGCGTTCCGAGTGCGGCGGGTTCTTTTTCTCGAACACGTCGGTCATGATACGCATGCGCGTGACGTGACGAGGATCGGTGGCGCTCAGCCCTCGACCGTCTTCCATGCCAGTGACGAAGGGCGTTAGGAAAGCTTCGGCATTGGCAGGATCATGCTTCATCAGGACGTAATGGAAGAATGCAACTTGAGCCTTGCTCAGAAGCCCTGTTGGGCATTTGATGGATCGCACGTATTCAGCAGACTCAAGGATGCCGCTGTCCGAGAGAACACGCTCACGGACCTTCGCCGGCGAATTGTCGCGGATGGGACGTTTTTCCAGCGTGCCGCTTTCTTCGAAGCCGAGCAGCATGCGAGTCATGGCGCCGATAATCGAAGCATTGATGATGCCGGCCATCTTGAGAATTGCCGAAAGCGTGCGCGGCAGACCTGTGTCATTGGTCTCGCGCGCTGCGCGCTCGAGGCCGACCGTGACGTTGGTCATGATCGTGATACCGGAGATCTGGACAGCGCGGCAGCGGTTCTGGCCGTTGTTCAGCGAATTGCACTTGGAGATCGCAATGCCGTCGCCGTTTTCCATCCAGCGGCCGGAGCGCATATCGTCGGCATACTGGAAGTATTTGGTCTCGCTCTGGTTGCGATTGTCGGCGTTGTTGCCGAGCAACCAGCCGGCGGTCTCCGGACTGATGGCCGTGCGGATAACGACGGGCTCGCCGAGTTCCAAAGAGCGCTTCATTGCATCCTTGATCTCGATCTTGCCGCGGTCAGTGGAGGCATCATCATCGTTTGCGATGATTGGCTGAGGCGCTGCGGCCACTTTGCATGCTGCGTTCGTTGTGGGCATTTTAATTTTTTCCCTTCTCTGAAGTAATTACACTTCTGCAATTCATCAGAGCATAATGGAGAATGAAGCGCTTTCTGGCGCTTTCATGGTGGGGCGAGCCCTGCCCGCCCCACTTGTTCTTACGCTACCCTGCGTGCCGTTCCCTGGAAACGGAACCGATATCCCATCCAGGAGCTACGCAGGGTCTGGAACTGCGATTCGGCTCGGAGATCGCCGTCGTCCTCTCTCCCGAGATTGGCGATCGTCTTCTCGAGTTCCGCTCCTTCTGCGCTTTGCTGAGAACCACGGCCCAGGCCGAGCATCCCCTTCAGGAAGCTCCTTGCCAAGGCGAGATCCTCGTTCAGCATCTCGTAGTAAGCCGCAGCAACGGCAGGGCCGCTGACAGTTACCTCCGCATCATTCGAGTATCGTGTTGCGAACGAGTTGCCGGCATGGATTGCTTCGCGCAGGAGTTCGTCTTCCGCGATGCACGTTGCAAGCTTTTGCGCGGTTAGCCGCGGATCCAGTGGAACGTTGAATGTTCCTCGCCTTACGCTGAGAACTCGAGTGGCCGTCGACACCAGAAGCCCAGGACTTGCGATGCCAATCTCCTTGAGAAGGCTGACAGCATGGCTTCTTCCGTTGAAGCGCTTTGTCCCCTCGCGTGCATTGCTCTTGCTCTCGCTGACATTGTCATTGGCAATACGGCGCTGCGGCAAGCTTGGAGCGCTTCCTGCCATGAGGACTGGTGCAGAAATAGTGCTGCGCGCTTCCCTCCGCATTTCGCTGTCGACCAGTTTCTTTGCACGGCGCTTTTGGGCACGTTTGCGTTCGGCTTCCATCAATTCTTCAAGTTCGGCAGCTGCCTTCTGATCGGCAGCCTTCTTGCGTGCATCCTTGAGATAGGTGCCGAAGCTTGAAAGGTGGCGATTGTTCTTCGGATCATATCCGTCCCAATCTCCGCCGATGTCAGAAAGAAGCTGCACGGGCTCGAGCATATAAGGAGGGCCGTCGCCGATAGTTTTCGGAAGATCGCTGCCCGGGAAGTAGGAAAGATATCCATCCTTCACCCGCATGATGCCGCAATCCTTGTCGTCCTTCGCCAAGTCGATGCGCTTGTAATGCTCATCGGTTACGTGGCTTTTCAGCTCCCGCACATGCTTGGGCAAAGTGATACGCCCGAAGGCGGCATTGGGGGTGTTGAAAAGGAACTCGCGCGGCTGCTCGCTTAGCGAATTCGCGGCATTGAGAATGCCGATATTTCGCGTGCTTGCGAGCGCCTGGAAACGCATGGTGATATGAACAGGAATCGTGTCGCCGATGCGATCGCGTGTCCGCGTGAAGATGCGCTGCATTCCATAGTAGCAGAACAGTTCGTATTCGGCGGGATCGTATTCGGATTTGCTTTCGAGAAGATTTGAATAGACCCGCAGAAACTCCGCTACGAACCGCGCAGGTTCACCCGATTCCATGGCGCCGAGATTGATGAAGATGTCCTGCTTGCTGTTGAGGAAGGCGTAGGTCGCCATGTGACCAGCATCGCTCTCGCGCAGACGCCCGCCAGAGATATTGCCGCCGATCTGGAGAATGTCGAAGTTGGGAGTGCTGGAAATTCCATAGAGAACAGGATCGTCATGGAAGCAGATCACACGATGATCGTTGCAAATTGCTTCTTCGATGATGGATCCGAAGACGGGCAGAAGCCCGCGAATATCGGTCGCGACGAGATTGAGAGCGGCCGAAAGAACCTTGCGGGTGACATTTACACGCCGCGCCTCTTTGTTGATAACAGTTCTCTTCTCAGATGGTCCGAGATCGGTCAGTTTGTTCTGCAAGACACTTTTCCTTCTTCAAAAAATTCCGAGGAAAACGCAGTGCCTTCGGAAGCCTTCTTGAAAATTCAGTGTCGTTTTTCGGAGCCTAGCGCGGTTTAGGAGCCGAAAAATCAGAGTTTAAGTATTCAGGAACAGGTGCATTCCATACCTTGCGGATGACCAAACCTGTTTCCCATTCGTCCTCGAATGTTACGCTCATTGCGCCGCCGCCTTCGACCGGCCAATGGAGTGTCTCATCGCCCATTTGATCGCGTGTTATTAGAGGCCCGTATTCCCTCCTTCTTTGCGACCGCATGTAAGGTTCGCTTCCTGCCGTTTCGACAACTTGGTCGAACGTCTGTCCATTGCGAATTCTGGAGAAAGCTTCATAGGTTACTCGTGAATCTTCTCGCGTGAGCTGTGACGTCATAGTGCTCACAAAAAAAGATAGTAACAGACCTCCCACGATTACGCCTGAAATCACGAGAATTTTGATTTTGCTAACAGGCCGTTTTCTTGTTTGAATTGCCATATAGAGCGCCTCATGGAATATCTGATTTTATGTTCGCTTGCGACGTCCGTTGAATATGACGAGGGTCATTATTGCCAAGGCAGAACCGATCGAAACAATCGCATTCCATCCGGCCATGCTGATCCCCAGAAACCGGAAGGCTACCTCATCGCAACGGATAAGTGGTGCCGCCATGATGTTGTCGATCGCACTTCCACTTCCGCTCATCATTGAAGTGCACGGCGAGACGTATTCCCATAGTCCCGCTTCGACGCCCGCGTGGAAGACGCCGATCGCACCTGAAGTGGCAATGCCTCCCGCGGCGATCGCAGTGAGGACGCGTCCCATGAGGCTGTCTGGACCCGAGATCAGTGCCATGATGCCAAAGGCGAGCGCAACGAAGTGCGGCCAGCGTTGTTCGAGGCACAGGTGGCAAGGATGAAGTCCGCCTAGATATTGCGAACCGTAGGCGCCGAGAAGAGCCAACAATGGAACGCCAAAGGCAAGAAGGGACGCGATATGCGATGATGAAAGGGGCTTGGGCATGGGTCCTTATAGGATGGTGGTTGGCATGCTTCCAAGAAGGGTTAGCCCACCCTTTTCATCAGTGCCTCAAGACGTGCCTGATCAAGCTCGTGAAAGCTCGACGAGATACCGGTTGAAACGAGGATGTGCGAGACATGCGGAGCGTAAGCCGAGACATTTTCCGGAGTGACGCCGCTAGCGATGCCGAGGGGCGCATTCTCAGGGAGCGAAGATCGCAAGGCTTCGATGAAACTGGTATCGGCAGAGACGCCTGTTGCAATCCCGCTGGTCGTCGGGATCATGCGCTTCTCGACGGCCCTTCGTGCAGCGATGTTCGGCCGCGGTTCGTAGGGCTGGTGCTTGAAGGCGACGCCGGCAAAGAACAGGTGGGCAGGACTTGTCTCGAGTAGGCCGCCGATGTGCTCGGCTTCGATGTGACCATCTTCAAGCGAACTATGCGTTACCTGCTTGTCGGTCCATGTCATGTCGAAGCCCTGCTTGATGCTCATGGCGAGGGCAAACGACGCGCTGGCGGAAAGGCAGTTCACGCCGACGAGCAGATCGGGATTGGCCTCTTTGACCCGTTTTGCGCAGGAAACCATCACAGGGTCGTTGCCCTGCATCTCGATGAGCATGACAGCCTTGCAGCCGGCATCGGCGACGATCTGCGCGTTGCGCATGGCTTGGTCATCGTCATGGTAGTGGATGACGGGAATGACCATGGGGTTGCTGTTCATCGATATCACTCCGTCTTATGTTGGTGGTGGTTAGGTGTGTCTGGGGGCAAGCAGCATGACGACGCCGTCATTGCCATTCTCGATCCAGTCGTGGGTTGCTTTCAGATAATCCTGCAGCCTGGCTTCCAGCGGAAAGGCGAGAGGCGACTTGCAGCTCTTGAGAAGGGCGTGGATCTCCTTCTCCATCTTGTCCGGCAGATTGCGATATGATCCTGCTGCAATCTTGCCCAGCATACCGGGCGACGTGGCGTAAGAAAGAGAAGTGAATTGTCCCAGGTTGGTCACGAAAAGGAAATCGGGATCGTTTGCCATGACGCGTGAAAGCACTGGCTGATGGCCATTGATTGACTGGAGCCTAAGGTGTGCAAGGCGCTGGATTGCCATGTCTGTCACGATCAGGCGGGCAGCAAACAGCCCGGTGAAAGCGCCTTCCTTTGCGTGCCATGAGGCGACTTCAAGCCTTTGCAGTGTTTGAGACTCTATCGGTATCCCGCGTTGGTGCTGGTAGAACAGCGCGGCCAGAACGCATGTGCTGCGCGGGAAGCCTGCATATTCTCCGTCGAAGTCCAGTCTGGGGAAGGGCGACCGGTTCTGTTGCATCTGCAGAACGCGAGATGTCACGCTGGCGGAGGCGGTGTTCAAGGTCTCGCAAAGGTCATCCTGTTTCATCTACGGGTTGTAGGAAAGGAATTCCTGAAGCGCCAAGCTCGCATTGTATTTTTATGCAGTTAGTTCATCGGACAGCGTTTCTGGGGTGATTGCAGATCCTTTGATTTTGAGCGAAACGCCGCTCCACGGGGCTCGCCGTAGTTTTGCATGGGTGATAACCAGTCCGGAGTCGAAAGGCAGGCCGTCGATGACTTCTGAAAGACGCTTGCCAACAAGTCCTGTGACCATGGATTGTGGCAGGTCGATCTTGATGAGAATGGTGTCCTTCTCGATTGCCCACTTGGGATGGTCATGATCGACAATATGAATCGTGCGATCCTTGATGCCCCAGCGAAGGCGCTTGTCAGGCAGGCCGGTTTTTGCCTGCAGAACCGTAACGGCGCTGCCACCATCACGGTGATCAGCGTTGTCTATTGTTTCCGCCAAGCGGGGTATAACCTGCTCAAGGATGCTGGCACCGGCGGGATGATGCCGAAGGTAATGGGCGAACAGTGCTCCGATTCTGACCGGTCGCTGTCGGCCATTGGAATCACGCCGTTTGGTATCGCACTCTATGTGTGCTTCGTTCATGATCTTGGCGCGGTCGTCTCCCGGCATGGGATGCCTTCCTGATGAGGGAAGGTATAGCGACATATCATGTTCGCGCCCGATGAGATCAATCATCCGAACGGGAACGACGAGCGCCGGATTACAGCTGAAACGCTCCATCATCAGATAGCCTTCGTCTTTTCGCAGCGAAGGGCCAAAGACACTGAGGATTTCCTCGATCTGAGCGACCGTCTGGCCGTCATTGTTCATGCTTCGCTGGACGATGCGATCGATATTGATTTCGTCGACAGGCATGCGCACCGAGTGGTGCAGGATCTTGGCTGATGATCCCTTGAAGATCTTGATCTCGATAAGAGTAGCCCTGTCGTATGAACCGTTCAGCCATTCGGGAACAGGAATAAGGGACACCTCTGCCGTGCGACCGGTCTGTTCGATCTGCCGGCGAATACGGCGTATGAGGTGTGCGCCCTTATAGGTCTTCATGCAGCTTGCTTCTCCCTGTCGCCTTCGGGATACACGCGGAAGGTGGTCTTGGTATTGGAATCGCCTGGCTGGACGATCTCGACGTAGCCCTTGCGATAAAGAGCCTCGAGATGTGCGACGATACTGCCAAGAGCGGTGCCCGCTGTGGCCGAAAGGGTTTTGTAGGAGGTCGTAACCTGGCCTTTGGAATCCGCCATCTTGGTCAAGGCGTCAACAATTGCCTGCTGCTTCTTCGTCAGGTCATAGATCGGGACTTCCCAGTCCAGCGGGACGAGCATGGCAGAAGGACGATCGGGCCGGCGTGCCCACTTGGCCCGGCCATTGTCGCCCAGCCAGACAGCCGCAGCATGGACGCTGTGGTAGGGAAGGTCGAACTCCTTCTCGAGCATGCCGATGGTGAGTCCATCTGGGTATTTATCCCAAAGGTCGGGGAGTTCAGATGCGATCTCGAGTGCGATGAGCTTCCCGGTGTCGTTCACGGTGCCCTCCTGATGAAGGCGACGTTCTTCTCGCTTTCCCAGCAAGCAGCGCATGATGCACAGCAAGTGGCCTTGCCGGCTTCTACCAGGCAGACGAAGGAATCGTCCGGACAATCTTCCGGCTTCTTGATGACGCTCGCAGCGAGCTCGCTCATGCCTGAACCGGAAAAGCGCATGGCAAAACGCTCCCACATCGAGCAGGCCATGGTCAAAAGCTTGGCGCCGATTTCTCCGGAGGGATCATGCGCGGTATAGCCATAGATGCGCAAACCCGGGAACTCACCCAGCATACGCTCCCAGAATTCGACATATTCGAGCGAATAGAAGTCGCCGAGAACATGGAGGCGCACCACGAAACCTGACGGGTTGGCAGCCTGGAGATCCTGTAGTTCTTCGTGGATCTTGCGCTCGAGCGCAGGGCCATGTTTGAAGCGCTGTGCCCACTGCATATTGTTGCCGTAACAGTTATGAGAAAGAAATCCGTTGGCAACGAGTGTATTAGTTGATGTTTTTATCTGATATACAGAACCGTGCTCTGCATTCTTAAATCCTTGAAATTCGGCCCATTTTCCTTTGACTGAGTGACCAACGTAAATGTCTTCAGCATTTTGCAAGAGACGTGTGGGTCTAACTGTTCCGAGGAACCTTAGGACTTCTCTCCATCCACCAGCTATATCTGCATGTCGTGTATCAACCGAATTTATACCGGATATAACATTTCTTATATAAAGGTTGTATCCGAGATTTTGGGCGATCTCGTTGATTTCATCAAATAACTGACCTGGCACTTGAGACCAACTCAAACGAGTCTGTTTTTTGCCGTTGTTTGGTGTAGTTCCTACACTTCCTTCACCTTCTACGAAACCACGGATACGTCCGGCTTCATAGCTAAGGTCTTGACGCCACGGACTGCATAGGAACTGAATTAAATCTCCTTGACGAAGATCTCCGGATTCTACCCACGAAAAACCTTTGCGGCCTTCTTTTGTGGAAAGTTTCCGTCTTACAAGAAACTGGTGGTCCTTAGTGACTGTGATTGGACCTTCGCTAGTTTCCAGTATTATTCGGTCTCTTTTGACTTCTTTGAGATTTTGCACTTCGGAATGCTGAAAGGTTCTGTCTTTACCTTTTCGCTCTGGGAATTCTTCGAACCCTATGATACGATCGCCTTCGGATAGTTCATCAATTCGCGACCATGTAAGATTCGATTTGAGAATTAAGGTATCGGGCGCGAAGCACTCTTTTATTACCTTGCATTCGGGCGGACAGGTCTTTCGCTCTTCGAGCGTCAAGGTGACGATGGGCATGCCTTTCCATGCGCCGATCTCGACCTCGCGCCCGATCTTGGCATTGTTGTGGCCGCTCTTGAGGACGCAGGCTTCGGAAGCCGGATCCTTGAGCGTATTGGGAAACAGCGTTTCGCCCGACGACACCGCGCGGTGATCACCAGCCAGTTCGATACCCTTGCCAGGCTTGGGCACCTCGTGACGCTTCTGGCCTTCGCCGCGTGTTCTGCCCAGGCGCGGTTTCTCACCCGGAAAGTCCTTGAGGAAGGCTAGCGCCATTGCCCGTCCGGGCTTGAGGTTTTCATCCTCGGTCATGATCCGATTGCGTGTTGCGACCCACAGCGACTGACGCTTGGAGGCAAGGTGGTCGACAAAGTCCTGGTAAAAGCCGTCATGCCCACCAGGCCATTCAGACCTCGCGATATGGATGAGGCCTTCGAATAGCTCACGCCCTTGAAGGAGAGGCTTGCCGCACCATGCAACGAGAAGTCCGAGAGCGGTTTCCGTTTCGCCTTTCTGTTCGCCTTCTCTTTCAAGGTAGCGGCCGACAAGGTCGGGAAAGGAGATTTCATCGGGCGCCCAGAACTCGGCATCGTTGTGCCGGGTCACGGTGAGGCCCACCATTTCGACCACGTCCTTGATCTTGAGCGCGAGTTCTTCCTTTGCTGCGACCCGGGCGTGATATCGATCGAGCGCGGTGACCTGCCGGCGGGCACTGTTGATGTTGACGAAGGCAAGCGCTTCGGCCTCGTAACTTTCGAACTTCGAGATGATGCACGGCAGCGAGGCGATGTCTCCGCGCAGTCTTGCTGCTTCCAGACGATGCTGGCCATCGATGACGAAGAAGCCGGGTTCGCCGTAACGGCCATCACGATGCGAGACCGTCAGCGGGGAAAGTAGGCGCCAGTCCCAGTTCTCGGCGATTGACTTGATAAGTCTCTGCGACTGTCTGCCCTCGATCATGCGCTGGTAGCCATGGTCGATCTGAAGCCCGTCGCATCTGCTCCATTCGACGGTCGGAGGCGTTCCCTTGACCGGCGGGAAGAGATTTGTGGGAATGGCGTTCATTGTTGCGACTCGTCTTCTTTGAGGATTCGTTTCACGAGGTAATAGGCACCGCGGTAACTGAGGCTGTGCGTTCGGCCGATCTCGGCAATGTTGAGTTTGCCCATGCCTGCGATCTGATTGCGGATGGCATCGATGGTCTTGAGCGAGACTTTCGCGCTTCGATACCTGCTGGCGCTCTTGAGGCTGAAGTGGCGAAGGCATTGCTTGCATCGCAGCGTGTTTCGGGTTCTGATCTCGTAAGCCTCGCCGTGACCACAATGAGGGCAGTCAGGTGTCTTGTTCATGCTGACCTCCTCTTGTTTGCGGATGGAATGAAGCGTTAATCGTAGGGCCTTCCTTCGCGTCCTTCGATCATTTTTTCCATTGAATCGCGAAATTCTGGCCAGCGAACAAAGCCTTGCTCTGTTTTCATATCGACCATGTCATCGCCGAAGATGGCTTTCATCTCGTAGCCGGTGACAATCGGATCATACCCGGGAATCGACAGGTCAATCAGCTGAGAGAGGCGCGGCTTGTCTGGACAGACGAAAACGCCTGGCTCGCCAATCTCGGACAGTCTTGAAAGCAGGGCTGTGTAGAGTGTGAGCGGCAGAGCATCGCTCTCGATCGTCAAGCCTTCGCACGAGAGATACATGCCCTCGTCTGGACGATAGATGCCGTAAAGCGTTTCACGAACAGGTTGTCCGGAGCGATCTACCTGGAGGTATGGAACGCGCCGTCCATTCTGGATCTCTTGCCGGGTTTTCCATGGTTCGAGATTATACGTCGTTGTTGCCTGGCCAATGAGATCGGTGAGCTCGCTTTGCATGAGGCGCTCTGCATTGTGACGCGCTGAAAGTGTCGAGCTGGTCGCGAAAGCCCGGTTGATATGCGTTTTAATGAGGTATTGCGCAAAGGCACCGACGCGGACATCCTCGAACATCTGTGTCATCGTGCAATCCTCTTACGTGCAAGTTTAAGCCGCGGGGAATCCTTGGCGATCTCCGCCTCGATCTTCTTGCGCACTTTGGCCCATGGCCTGGTGATGGCAGTGAAGTCGAACCGGTGGGTGACGAAGGTGATGCCGTTGGAATTTGCCCGATAGTCCGGGCTTGATGTCGTGGCTGACCAGTTCACCGGCAGGTGATCGATTTCAGGATGCAGCCGGCATATGTCTCCCAATCGCATCTTGCCCGGCTCGTCGTTTACACGGTCGCCGAGTGTCATCAGCAAGGCCTTGGGCAAGGCGTTTTCTGGGATCTGGAGCTGCCGCTCGGTAAGAAGGATGTGTCCGGCCATGAGCATAAGCTGCACGGTGGCTATGCCATGCAGGATTGGCTCTCGCTCACCGAATATCTGCAATACTGGAACGATAAGATTGGAGCGCACGCTGATCTGAGCGTCCATTCCGGGAAAGCTCAATATCGGCTGAGAGCTCAATCGCGCATTTTCAATCTTGTCGATAAAGTTTTCGAAAGTGTGACCTTGCAAGGAGCGGTGCTTGATGAAAGCGTTTTCGATGAGGACCTGGGCGACTAGAGAGACCTTGAGTGCGGTGTGTCTCTTCGTGCCGTCCATTTCTTTTCCTCTCTATGCTGGAACCTAAGCTTCCTCTTCTGTCGTCGGGTTGCACCCGTTCGTGAGCATTGGTCCTTTTCCGTGCAGATCCTCGTCGCAAATGATCGAGAAATCGGCGCATTGCTCAGGAGACATTGGGATCGGCTGATTGACCGTTCCGATAGGCGGCCAGATGCCGGCATCGTGCATGCGCTGCATCACGCGTCTGACGTAGTCATAGTCGAGACCGGTGATCTCGCCGACATACTCGACATGGCAACCAACCTGCTGGACCGCACTGAACAGGAGCACCATGCGGTCTTCCGAATTTTCAGGGCTTGGCCAGTGACCAAGAAGGTTGGCAGCAACGTCGAATGTCTGGGACTTTCGCTGCAGGGCGGTGACATACATATTTGCATCCTCATCGACCCTGTCTTCGCTTACAGAATCGTTGAGCACTTGCGAAGATGTCAAAGCGAGCTCGTCGAGATTTTCGCCGGGGGCAGAGGGGATATCTTCAGTGACGTTGAAGACCTTTGGCGTATTTGGCGATTGGCAATCTGCTTGCGACCGCGACAAGAAGCGCTCGAGAGAGCGGCGTAGTGACATGAAATTATCCTTGCAGAATTTTACTGATGAGGGAGGCTGCCGGCATTGAGCACCTCGTAGAGCGTCGTGGCGGTTTTCTTGCCGATGCCTTCAATGGTCTGGATATCCTTGATGCTGGCCTGCGCAATGCCGGCGATCGATCCGAACTTGTCAATGAGGGCGGCCGAGCGCGTTGGCGAGATACCGGGAATGGCCTGAAGCATGAACTGCGCACGCTCGATGGGGCCAAGGCCTGGAAGTTTGATGGGCTTGAGATCGAACGCCGTTCCGGTGCCGAAGAAGTGATCGCGGATCGTCGTCACGATGACATAGGCCGTGTGGGCAAGGTCGAGTGTTTCGAGCACTCGCATGTTGACGCCGAAGTTGAGCCGGGTCTGCATCGAGACGAGACGCGGGAGCGGCTGGGTGCGCGTTCCGGTAATGCCGCCTTCGATAACGAAGCAGCAGGGAATACCTGAATCGCTCATCCGGTGGACCTGCTCGACGAGCCTGTTGTCATCGAGGCTAGCAGACAGGTCTTCGCTGGTCTTGCGTTCGATCGCGAGTGTTTCCTTGCCGAAACGTGCAACGAAGTCGGCCATTTCGAGATGTGTTCGAATGATGTGGAGGTTGGGCACGTCGGTGAGCATTGTCACCAGCCGGTCATCTTCGCGGTCGTCGATTTCGAGAATGACTTCTTCAGGTAAGCCATTGCCGAGCCTTCGGGGATCGAGAACATGGGTATCCCAGATACCGTATCCTCGCGTGAGCGGGACATCCTCTTCTTCGGGACGCTCGTATTCACGGTAGCCGCCGTGGCGCCGGCGAGTGCCTGTAGGCGCATCTCCGCGTTCGATCATCGAGACGAGATCGCCCATGCGCTCAGGCATGGGATCCAGAACCATTCGGGCGATGTGTTCAGCCGCAACCGGGCTAACGAGACCCTTTACCGCATACCAGCGGATCTCGCCTTTGCGGGATTGGGCAAAGATGGCGGGAACCCCGGTCATGTTGAGATAGACCTGCAGGCCGCG
>CESL01029788.1_pt1 | contig 12628 bp, 10 predicted proteins | sample 531221 | NCBI WGS metagenome assembly CESL01 (sample SAMEA2622197, study PRJEB7988) | marine metagenome | biome: marine biome (ENVO:00000447); feature: mesopelagic zone (ENVO:00000213) & marine oxygen minimum zone (ENVO:01000065); material: "saline water (ENVO:00002010), including plankton...
CCAAGAAGGTCAATTGATGGTCCAGGTGGATGTCACCGACGAATGGCAACAACAGGGTATCGGGCTGTAGGGTTTCGACCAGACCGGCAAACGGGGCGTTGCAGTCCCGCGCCGAGAGAGTGTCCATCTCGGCAGCCGGAAGATCGAGCAGCCGCGTGTCGATCACCCCCAGAATGGCGTGCGCTCGCCGCATCTCCGCATGTACTTGCTGAACTTGCTGTGCGGGAAAAGCCGGTGACCGGCCCGTTGTGGCCACTGCGATAGTAACGTCGCCACCTTCATCTGCCAGCCGCGCGAGGGTACCTCCACACCCCAGAATCTCGTCATCGGGATGGGGGGCGATTACCAGCACCCGCCCAAATCGCTCGGAAAGCGTCATCGTCACAGACTTCCCAGGATTGAATGCAGCCTCGGCCTTTTGTTCGCCCCCGATTCCCAGTCCTCAACCCGGAGCAGTCCGTCGCCTGTCATAACCGTAAAGTGCTCTTCAGTTTGATCGACGATCTGGCCCTCGGTTGCGTGATAACGGCCAGCATCAGGTAAAAACGTGCTGCGCCACACGGTTAGTCGCTCTCCCCGATCATATGTAAATGCGCCAGGATAGGGCTTCCCGACGGCACGTACCAATCGCTCGATGTCAGCTGCAGCAGCGCGCCAGTCTATCAAGCCATCGGCTGGTGTCCGTTTTGCTGCATAGGTCGCGTATTGCTCATCCTGCTGCAAACGAGGCGCAGTGCCTGCGGCAAGGAGTTTCAACGACCTTTCTAGCATTACCGCGAGCGCTGCCTGGTGCCTGGCATAGAGTGATTCCGCAGTCTCATTCGGCGCAACGTGGAAGAACTGCTGGTCAATCAAATCGCCATTATCGACATCGTCACCGAGCCACATGAGAGAACCCGCGGTAATCGGTTCGTTCAGGAGGATCGTCCACGGCAGTGCAGCGCGGCCGCGCAGACGTGGCAGAGGAGAGGGGTGATATCCGATTATCTTGCCTGGCTTGAGGTTCATGAATTCCTCACGGCAAATTTGCGACCAGCCAATTACAAAGATGAAGTCCGCACCGGATTGCGCAATTGCATCGAGGCAATCGACACTGTTCGAATTGATCGTTCGGAAAATTCTTGCGCCTGCCGCACTGGCGATGTCGTTGAGATCAACGAAATCCGAATGTCTGCCAGCCGCCTCGAGTTCGAGAGTTACAATCAACTCGAGCGACCAGTCTGCCGAGCGGGCGATCATTTCGGCCGCCAACGCAGTACTGCCAACGCATCCCACGAGAGCCGCCTTCAACATCGCGCATCAGGCCCCACTGCTCGCAGCTATCTGATGGGGAGGAATCTTGCTGGTATTGGGGCGCCTCTCCTGCGGATGTACACCGCTGCTGTTTATCAGGCCCATCTCACCGAGAAGTTGCAAATTGACCTTGTCCACGTCGTAAACGTCCTGCGCCAACGCAAGAGAAGCCTTGCCCATCACATTCGCGCGTTCGGGCTCCGCAGCGAAACGCATCATGGCCATCGCCAGGTCGTTTTCGTCCCGCGGGCGGACAAGATAGCCGTTGATGCCGTCAACGACCGCATCGCGACATCCGGGCAAATCGGTGGTTATCACCGCACGCGCGCTGGCGAGGGCTTCCAAGATAGTGCGGGGCAGGCCTTCGCGATAATAAGATGGCAATACGAATACCGAACATGCTGCGAGATATGGTCGCACATCGTCCGTGCCGGGTACGAAATCGACCTCGTACTCTGCCGCCAGTCTCTCGCTTTCGGCGCGCGATATGCCCGACGGATTTTCATCTTCGCAGCGGCCTACAATCTGAAATTCGCAATGTGGAAAGTTCCTGCGAACAAGCCGCGAAGCTTCAAGAAATTCGACGATACCCTTGTTCCGCATCAGCCGTCCGATCATCAGAAAACGTGTCGGCAGGACGACAGGAGCGCAGGGTGGAAACCGTGCCAGCGAAACACCGGATCCGGGAACCTGGATCACCTTCTGATGATGGCTTATAATTCCAAGCGCGATCATATCCTTCCGATCGTCGGCATTAAAGACGAAGGTAGCCTGAGATTTCGCGATCGCTGCGCGATATAGCCGTATCACAGCAATCCGCAGCCAACTGGCGTAGCCGGCACCTTCGGTGAAAACCTGGCCCAGCCCGGACATCAGGGCGAAGAATTTCGCATGCGAACCAACAAGGTTGGCGAGGCGAGTGGCAAGGCCGCCGTAGATTATCGGCTTCTGGGTGTAGGCCAAGACGATGTCAGGCTGTTCGCGTCGTATCAGGCGAAAGTAGTCTAATGCCAAGACAAGGTCTGACACGGGATTGGTTCCTGTACGCTGCATCGGGGTCACCACGAACTCGACTCCCATATCGGTCAATTTGTTCTGAGTGACGAGGTCGCGATCCGGGGCGCAGGCTATAACCGTGTGGCCATTGTCGATCATGGCTTTGAGCAGGTCGCCGCGAAAATTCACGAGCGAGTACGCGAGGCTCGAGAGAACGATAATCTTCATCGGAACGCGGCTGCAGTGGATCGCAGCCACACTTTACTGCAATATCCACCTTGGTGCCGATCGACCGACAGACGGTATTTGTTTCGACAAAACACGATCGCGGTATGCGGTCGATTGCAAGGACCGACAACCGGACAAACGGCGATTACCCTTTCGATATGTACCGTTGGCGCATTTGGAAAAGACCGTTGCGCTGTGGACAGTGCCGGTTAGCCAAATTGTCGCTCAGCTATCTGGTCGGGCGTTTCTGATCGGCATGCGACTACTCCGGCTATTGCCTGCTTGCTCATGCCCCACCTTCGGTTGGGGCGGGTATCGTGTGGCACGCCATCATGATGTGCTGTCCGCCACAGGGCCGCAACATCTGGGCAAAGAAGCGAGCCGAAGTCGATGAACAAGCCCGAGAGGATCATGCAAAGCGACGGTGAGCTGGCAGCCGGGAAGGGCGTCAGCGCCCTGTTTGGCGGAAAGGTGAAACTGCGCCGCGTGCTGCGTGACATAGCGGTGATCGGCATCGATTTTGCAATCGTTGCAACAACGCTCAACGCGGCGCTTCACGTGGCGCACGTTCGTCCGTTTCCTCCATTTTCCAGCAACGCCTCTTTCGCTCTGAGCTTCGCATTCGTCGCAACAGCGGTCTTCGCGGTTGCGGGCCTGTACAAACGTAGCTGGCGATATGTGAATTTCACGCAATCAGGCTTTCTCGTCGCGGTAATACTTGGCGGGACATCCCTGGCGTGGCTCATCACATCGGTTTTTCCGCAAGCTCGAGCAGAGGCTTCCTCGCTAATAGAGGTTGCAGTGGTCCATTGGGCTTTTGCGATACTCGGGCTGCTTAGTGTGCGGATGCTGCGGCGAGGCGAGCGCCAATTTTCAGAGCGGCGAAAGTCGGCAAGCCGCGTGGGTCCAAAAGCTGCAGTCCGGAAGAAAGCAATCCTCGTCGGGTCTTGGCAGTGGGCACGCGTATCGATCGATCTGGCAAAAACCGATCATGGTTCGTCTGTTGAAATCCAAGGTGTCCTGCTGCCGCGCCAAGAAGATTCGCTTGTTCGTGGATGTGGAGTTCCGATCCTGGGCAGCCAGCATGACATTGCCAGCGTGCTGCGACGGCTCGAGTTCGAAGAAAAGCTGCCCGACCATGTCATTGTCTGCGATGACGGGACCTTCCTCAGCAATCGCGATGTTACCCGCATCATACACGCTTGCCGGGAGCGTGGCGTAGAAGTCTGCCGTATAAGGGATCCCTGGGCGCAGCTGTTGCAGCACTCGTCAGACCCCAATGGTCAGCGCCTCCCGATTGAGGAACTGCTCGGCAGGAGCGAATACAAACTGGATAGCCAGACGGTGCTGCGCCAGATCGCGGGTCGAAGCATTCTCGTCACTGGGGCAGGGGGCACCATAGGATCCGAGCTGTGTCGGCAGATCGCTCAGATCAGGCCAGGGACGTTGGTTCTGGTCGATTCGAGCGAATACAATCTCTATCAAATCGAAATGAGCCTGAGAGAGCTCTACCCCGATCTCAATATAGTGTCCGAGATCGCCTCGATCTGCGATGCGCCCGCAATCAACCGGGTTTTTGCAACCTACCGACCTTCCATCGTATATCACGCTGCCGCGCTCAAGCATGTGCCGATCGTGGAAGTGAACCCCTGCGCCGGCGCGATGACCAACATCATCGGTACTCGCATCGTGTCCAACGCCGTCTGTGAATACGGTGCACGGGCGATGGTTCAGGTTTCGACCGACAAGGCTGTCAACCCGATCGGGTTGATGGGCGCAACGAAGCGTGTCGGTGAACTTTATTGTCAGGCTCTCGACATGTGTGGTGTCGACGACACCAAGGCACCCCGCTTCATGACGGTCCGCTTCGGCAATGTGCTCGGATCCAGTGGATCTATCGTGCCGCTGTTCGAGCGACAATTACGCGAAGGGAGGCCCCTGACGGTCACTCATCCTGACATCGAGCGATTTTTCATGACCGTGCGCGAAGCGGTGCAATTGATCCTGCAGGGTAGTTCGAGCGCCCTCGAAACCGAAACACAGCGAGGATCGATTTTCGTGCTCGATATGGGCAATCCAGTCCGGATCGTCGATCTCGCTCGACGCATGATCACGCTCTACGGTCTCGAGCCGGACGAGGACGTTCCCATTGAGTTCGTTGGATTGCGACCCGGCGAGAAGCTTTACGAAGAGCTGTTCGACATCTGCGAGGAGCAAATCGAATCCGGCATCGAAGGTATCTTCGAGGCACGCTCTCGCCCGATCCCCCTGCCGTTCATTACCATGGCCATCAATCGCATTGCCGAGCTTGCGGTAGGCGGGGAAGATGAGGGGATCGTGCGGCTCGTCCATGGTCTTGCGCGCTATCCCGCCAAGGGCAATCACAAGGATCTTCTGGACTATTCATCTGCGGCAGAACTGGTGACCAAGTTCGAAAGCGCGAGCTTAACCGAGACAGCGAATGACCGCTGAGGCCGTGTCCCTGAACGCTCGACCGCAACTCGGTGTCCAGTCGGCCTGGCCGAGGTTTGAAGCAGACGAACGCGAAGCGGCGCTGAAGGTTCTTACCTCGGGAAAGGTCAACGCGCTCGTTCACGGGGGCGAGTGCGATGCCTTCGCTGCTGAATTTGCAGAATTTCTCGGTGTTCCGCACGCGATCTGCATGGCGAACGGCACCGTTACCTTGGAAATCGCTCTGCGTGCGTTCGGAATTGGTGCCGGTGACGAGGTGATCGTGCCGGCACGCAGTTTCTTTGCGACAGCGAGTTGCGTTGCGGCGGTCGGGGCGATGCCGGTATTCGCTGACGTCCTATCCCCGTCTCAGAATATCGATCCACGCTCGGCTGAGCGAATGATCACCTCGCGGACGAAGGCGGTGATCTGTGTGCATCTGGCAGGATGGCCATGCGATATGCCCGCGCTTGCAGATCTCTGCGACCGGCACGAGCTTTTTCTGGTTGAGGACTGTGCCCAGGCGCATGGGGCAGCGATTGACGGACGCAAGGTAGGCACATTCGGCGATGCGGCGTCCTTCTCCTTCTGCACCGACAAAATCATGTCGACCGGAGGGGAGGGCGGACTTCTGGTGATGCGCGATCACACTGCGCACGAGCGCGCCTGGTCATTGAAGGATCATGGCAAGAACCCGCACAAACTATCCGACGGGCAAGGGGCTCCCGGTCAATTCCGTTATGTCCACGACAGCTTGGGGACCAATGCCCGGATGACAGAAATGCAGGCTGCGATCGGCCGTGTGCAATTACGCAAGCTCCCCGACTGGTTGGCAGTTCGCAGCGCCAACGCTGGCTATCTTTCAAATGCACTGACGAACCACCCATTGGTCGAGATCCCCGAACTGCCCGCCGGCGTGACCCATGCCTGGTACAAATATTACCTGATGATCCGCCCGGAAGTGTCCGATCCAGCCGCACGGCGGGGCCATATCATTGCTGACCTTATGGCAAGCGGGATTCCTTGTGGTTCGGGATCCTGCCCTGACATGAGCCAGGAACTGGCCCTGAAGCCATTTGGATGTTCCCGCGATGGCGAGTTGGCTTCCGCCCACGCGCTTGGAGAGCGTACGCTTGCACTTCAGGTGGATCACACACTTGATCAGAACGACATGAAGAGGATCGCGGATGCGGTTTTGCGGATTTCCCTATGAGGCAGGTGACACTCTTCGGACCCCCGCTGCGAAATCAGAGGAGCGAGGCCAATCTGCTCCTGAGGCGATCAGGCAGCAGCGCCAGGCCCGACCGGCGACACTCTTCAATTCGTCCGAATTTATCATCGAACACCGTAATGATCGGGGAGCCGTGACATGATGCAACGATCGAAAGAACTCGTACTGACAATGACCTGCTTGGCAGCATTTGCGCTGCTCGGCGCGTGTTCGTCCCCTTTGGGGAACCTGCCGCCGGTATCCGCCGCTTCGGCATCCGAGTATAGGCTCCAGCCTGGCGACGAACTCCTGGTGACGATCCAGGATGTTGCGCAAGCAGACCGGTCCTACATCATCGACAGCAGCGGCACGATTTCTCTTCCACTGCTGCAAGAGGTGAAAGTTGCTGGGCTCAGCGTGCGCGAGGTCGAAAACCGCATCGCCGAAGGGTTCCGGGCGCGGGAACTCCTGAAGAACCCGATCATCTCGGTGCAACCGGGGGCGCTGCGTCCCTTCTACGTGATCGGCGAGGTGAACTCGCCCGGCGAAATCAATTATCGGCAGGGTATGACCGTACTCTCGGCAATTTCGGCGGCCGGTGGCTACACCTATCGCGCGCAAGAGGGCCAGGTCGAAGTCGTCCGCACCGTAAATGGTCAGGAGGTTCGCTCCAAAGCCAGTGAGGACACTTTAATTCAGCCTGGCGATCGTATCAGGGTCTATGAACGGTGGTTCTGATGCGAAATGGCAGGTTCTGGGTTACCCTGACGGCAGCGTGCGCAGTCTCGGGCATCGCTAGCCCTGTCAGCGCTCAGGAGATCGGTTCGACGGCCCCGGCGATCCTTGCGAAGGATCCCGAATATCGCCAGTCGCCAATCCGCGTCGGTCCTTTCACCCTTAAGGCCGGTGCCGAGGCTGAAGGTGAATACAATAGCAACGTGTTTGCGGAACCGGTCGCTGCTCGGAGTGACTTTATCGCGCGAATTCGGCCTTACGCTGAGATCGAACATGCTGCTGGCTCCTTCACCACGTCTCTTTCGGGGAAGTTGGACGCTCGTCGTTATGCCGATTTCACCAGCGAGAATGCCGAGGCATATAATGCGACACTGACAACCCGGTTTAGCCCACGGGAAGGTGAAGCACTTTTCCTGACCGGATCGATCGACCGCGCAATCGAAGATCGCGGCGACTCCGAAGCGAGAAGGGTACAGGGTATCGGCCCACGTATTTATCGCATTGCAGGCGGTAGTGCGGGATACACGCGGCAAGGCTCGCGCTTTCTGATCGAGGCGGTAGGAGACGCACGAAACGTCAACGCACTCGATCCCATCGACGATGATCGCGATTACTCAAGCTACTCTGCCAGACTGACGGTGGGATATCGCCCTGGCGGGCCGTTCTACTTCACCGGCACCGGCTATTATAACCGGTTGAATTTCCGCCTGCCCGAGGCTGTTACGAACGTCGACCGTGACGTATCGACCATAGGCGGTATGGTTGGGATCCGATTTGCTGATGGTGGCCTGATCAGCGGCGGTGTCAGTGCAGGTATTTTTCGCCTTAAAGCCGACGATGACTTACGCCCCGACCGGACCGGCTTTTCGATGCAGGGCCTTTTGACCTATCGGCCGCGAGAGCGAACTGCACTTAATCTCAATCTGTTCAGCGGCGACGTCGCATCATTTCGAGCAGGCGGCTCGACGCGCAACGAGACGAGAATCGGTTTGTCGGTCGATCAGGAGATTCGCCATAACCTTCTTGGATCAGCCGAGATTAGTTGGGAACGAACGAAGTTCGTTGGTTCAAATATCAGGCAGGACCGCGTTCGCGTTGGCGGCGGCCTGGAATATCTCGTTAACCGTCGGCTGTCGGTGTTTGGCAGGGCAAGCTACGGGACCCGCAGCAGTGACGATCCGCTCGATGAGTACAATCGGTTTCAAGCGGGGGTGGGCGTGAGAGTTCGTTTGTAAGATCGAACGAAGGTCTTGGCGTTATTTCGTACGCGCAAAGCCCCGATGATGCTTTGCGGTCTACATATCAAAATGGGCTAACCTGAATAACTCTGCTCCAATACCGATGGTCAGATGACAACCGGTCGCCTTCCAGCACAATATTGACCGTCGAATTTCCTCGGAAAGCCGCCTCTGCACGAGGCGTAACAGGCTGTTGATCATGGCAAATCTAGTAGAAGTCAGCGAGTTCGAAAACCATCCGCCTGCGGAACGAAGGCTCCCATGGACCTACCGTCCGGAGGCCGCGACCCATCACGCCTTATCCCTGCGCGATTTCGTCCGCCTTTTGGAGCGTCACAAGAAACTGATTGTAGTGACGGTCGCCGCGGTCACCATTTCGGTTCTTGTGTATCAGCTCTTGTCACCGAATCTCTACAGCTCCTCCGCGCAAGTACAGGTGCAGCTGCTCGACGAAGTGGGGATCAATCAGGCCGACATCAGCAATCGCAACGAAGTGCGCGTGGTCAATGCGGTTCGCCTATATCGTTCGCGGTCGTCGGCTGAATCGGTAGTGGAAGATCTAGATCTTCTCAGCGATCCGGATTTCCGTGCGGAGGTTGGAGAATTTCCGGAAGAAAAAGCGGCGCAAATGCATCAGGCGATAAATACGCTTCTGAGCGCCTTGACCGTCACGAGCGAGCCGAGTTCCGATCTTATCGAAGTCACCGTTACGACAAAATCTCCCGAGCTTTCCGCACGGATTGCCAATCAATATCCCGAATCTGTCGCAAAGGTGCGAACGCGCCGTGGAACCGAGCAGAGGGAAGAGTTGCTGCAATCGCTGCTTGCCGAGCGGGCGGATCGTGAAGAGGCAGCACGAAATGCCAAGACCGAACTCGCGGAGTTCCGCCGGGATGCGCGAATGCCGTTCGGTTTGGGGACGAATGAAAATCTGTCGTACATGAACCAAATTGCCGCAGAGGCGGCATCGGCAAGCGCCAACAGCGCAGGCTCTTCTTCCCGAAGCGCCGTCATCGCGAATGCAGCCGGCCTGCGCAGTACGGCACAGGCGACATCGGCCGCGGTGGAGCAACTTCAGCGTCAACAGGCGACGCTGGTTGCCGAACGTGCCCGGCTGGGCGCGACCTTTGGGTCCAACCATCCTGACGTCGTGCGCGTGACTTCCGAACTGTCGTCAGTCGAGTCCGCGCTGGCGCAGCAGCGAGCCCAGGCCCAGGCAGCTGCGCAGGCGGTTGCCAATGCCGATGCGGCACAAATGCGCGAGGTTGCTCGCAGTCAGGCTGCGCAGGATGCGGCGCGGGCCGGCCGATTGCAGGGCACGCTTGCTGCGGTTCAATCGCAAGCTTTTCAAAACAACGAAAATTCGGTCCGTCTGTCCGAGCTTGAGCGCAACGATGCGCTCGCGAACGCGGCATTTTCCGCGATAGTCGAACGCATCGAACAGGTTCGCGCGCAGATGCAACTCGAAGGAGTGAACACAACCGTCGTTTCACCGGCCGTGGCGAACTTTGACCGCATATCGCCAGAACCACTGAAGCTTACGCTGCTCGCAATGCTGGGGTCGGGTGCATTGGCGGTGATGATGGCGCTCGGACTGGAACTGGCCGACGGCCGCGTGAGGACTTCGGCCCAGGTCGCGCGCCACTTCGGGCTGCCGACCCTCGGAATGCTACCGCGCATCGATTCAGGGCTATCCGACCAAATCGGCGAGAGCCCGGTTATCCAGAGCCCGCAATCGCTCTTTGCGGAAGCTGCGCGGGCTACCTATTCGGAGATGCGGGCATTGCGAACGAAGAGCGGCTCTCAATCCGTGCTCATCACGAGCCCGCTTCCAAACGACGGCAAATCGACCGTCTCCCTAACCTTGGCCGCTGCGGCCAAGGTCATGGGGCAAAGCGTGGTGCTGGTCGATCTCGACCTTCGCGCCATGGGGCTGCTGAAGAACGTCCAGAGCAATCTCGATACACCCGATATTGTCGACGTCCTTTCGGGCCATGCGAGCCTCCAGAGCCTGCTGGATGATCACTCGGCGCTGCTCAAGGCACCAGACGGTATCGATCAGTCCGTGGGTCAGAGTGAAGGGCCAGAGGATGAGGGGCGGATCGTATTGCTTAGCGCCAAGCAGCCAGTGGATAACCCTGCCGCCCTTCTGAACGCACAAAGCTTGCGGCACCTGCTAGCGGAGCTGAAGAACCACTTCGACCTCCTGATCATCAATGCTCCTGCCGCCCTTGCTGTGCGGGATGCCAGGGCAATGTGCGACTTTACCGATCACACCTTGGTAGTTTCGCGCTGGGGACGCACGACGATCGAGCAGATGAACGCAACCCTGGAAACCCTTTCCGGGCGCGCCGATGGCGTCGTCTTCGATCATGTCGATTACAAAGAACATGCGCGCCGGCAATATGGCGATGCTATCCAGTTTTACGTCGATGCGTCGGATTACTATTCGGACACTCTCTACGCGCCGCCTTCGATCAAGGACCGGATCATGCGGATTTTCCGCAAAAAGCGGGTCCTGGAAAATGAAATGGCTTGATATGGTCGCTGTGCAATCATGATCTCGCGTATCACGGCTCTGGCACTACTTGTCCTGCTGTTGCCGCTGCTTTTGTGTCTCGGGGTGCTGGTGGCTCTGACCATGGGGCGTCCGGTTGTCTTCCGGCAGACCCGCGCCGGCGCAGGGGGTAAGCCGTTCACACTCCTGAAGCTCCGCTCAATGAGCGAACAAAGAGATAGTGCAGGGGAGCTTTTGTCCGATAGCGAGCGGACTACGCCTGTCGGACGGTTTCTGCGGCGATCCCGTCTTGATGAGCTGCCGGGGCTGCTCAATGTAGTATGGGGCGATATGAATTTCGTCGGGCCGCGACCGCTCCTTCCTGAAACGATCAAAATGAAGGGCGAAGCCGGACGGGCGCGTGGCGCGGTTCGACCGGGGATTACCGGTTGGGCGCAAGTAAACGGCAACACCTTGCTCTCGCTCGACGAGAAGATAGACCTTGATCTCTGGTACGTTAAAAACCGCAGTGCCTTGCTCGACGCCAGGATACTCATTCGAACAATCCTAGTAATGATCGCTGGCGAGCGGATTACGGCTTCTCCGGTTCGGGAAACTCCGACTTAGAGCGTTAGTTCAATCGCCTTCGACAGGTCGTCGAACGTGTTTATTCGAAGTTCCGCACCATGTTCGGATGATGTGGCGTCGGGAGAGTGTATTCTTCCAACCCGATCTATCTGCACTGTGCGCCAGCCGAGCGCGCGCGGCGCAATGAAGTCCTTCGCTGGGTTGTCGGCGATGTAGACGTGCATTTCTCCAAGTTCACCAGACCATTGCATTATTTGCTCGAACGCCATCGGGTGCGGCTTTCCCATACCTTTCGCCAGTTCGCCGGTCGGTATGATGCAATCGAAACTCTCCTCGATCCCGAGCGCCGCGATCTTGGATCGCTGCATGTCTGCTGGCCCGTCGGTGATGATAGCACGGCGTCTCCGATCGCTTGCGAGGAACCTGTAGGCATCCGGGCAGAGCCGTATTTGAGGGGGGTGGCTGCGGTAAACCTGAACCAGTTCGTCAAGAAGTGAAGGGGTGGCTTCAATGCCGAAGCTTTCCAGCGCGAGGTCGAAGATTTTGCCTCGCGCGCCTTCGACAAAGAGCCGCCAACAGGTCCCGTGGCTAACCCTATTGCCATATTTGTCGGTTAAGTGCGTCTCTACTGCCGTAAATCCACTGCGAGCGAAGTCGCGCTCGAGATACAGCGTGTCGTCTAGATCGAAGACCAGCACATGGGCAGGTGGCGATTCACAGGAAGACGGCACTGTCGTATCGCAACATGGTGAGGCCGTCTTGCCAGTCGTGGCAGGCAACCAGCGGCATGCCGATGGCAGTACGCAGGACATTCTCGGCAAAATGGCCGCCCGCGTGATCAGCAAGCGGATAGCCGCCGCCGAACCGAGCGTTGATCTCGAATACGCGCGGACCGAGTTTAGGGTCGTCGAATAGCTGGAAACACAGAACGCCGCGTGCCCCAGGCAGGGAGACGGCGAGATTGCGAGCAATCGCATCGAAGTCAGCGCGGCGAACGGTACGTCCCTTTTCGACTTCCCCTGCGCGGACCGATATTCGAAGGTGCGGGATTGCACCGCGCATCACACCGCCCTCATCGACGAAGATGTTGATCGTATATTCATCGCCTTGGAGCGCTTCTTGAACGAGCATGGGCTCGTCATATTCGTGCTTCAAATCCGCAGGACTGCAGATCAGCGCGACGCCGCGGCTCGCACTGCCCGCCACGGGCTTGACGAATAGTGGCCATTTCCAGCCCTCCTGGCATTGTCGAAAATCTTCGAGCGTAGCGGTGTGAGGGACGGGAACGCCGGCGTTCGCGAGAACGTCCATTGTGCGCTTCTTGTCTCGCACGATGTCGATCACATCCGAAGACGACACGTGGACATAGATACCAAGAGCAGCAAAGTCGGC
>CESL01087707.1_pt1 | contig 12619 bp, 7 predicted proteins | sample 531221 | NCBI WGS metagenome assembly CESL01 (sample SAMEA2622197, study PRJEB7988) | marine metagenome | biome: marine biome (ENVO:00000447); feature: mesopelagic zone (ENVO:00000213) & marine oxygen minimum zone (ENVO:01000065); material: "saline water (ENVO:00002010), including plankton...
ACTTTGTACTTTCTAACTCAAACCTCAAACAAACTCATATCCCGCGAAATCTCTTTCAACCTCATCAAAAGCGGCAAAAACATCGGCAGCATCGTCGCTGGTGACCATTTTCATACGATATTCTTTAAAATGGGGTATGCCTTTAAAATAGTTGGTATAATGCCTTCTGGTTTCAAAAACTCCAAGCTTCTCCCCTTTCCAGTCGATCGACATTTGTAAATGCTTTCTTGCGGCCTCAACACGTTCCTGTAAAGTAGGTGGCGCCAAATGCTCACCGGTCTTAAAATAATGCTTTACTTCTCTAAAAAACCAGGGATTCCCAATACTGGCACGACCGATCATGGCCCCGTCCAAACCATATTGATCACGCATTTCTACGGCTTTTTCAGGCGTATCTACATCTCCGTTTCCAAAAACCGGAATATGCATTCTGGGATTGTTTTTCACGTCGGCAATTGGTTTCCAGTCGGCCACACCTTTATACATCTGGGCTCTGGTTCTTCCGTGGATAGAAATCGCCTTACATCCAACATCCTGTAAGCGTTCGGCAACCTCCATAATCTTAATCGAATCGTGATCCCAGCCCAAACGCGTTTTTACGGTAATGGGTAAATTAGTATGCTTTACCATGGCTTTGGTTAAATAAACCATCAAATCGACATCCTTTAGAATACCCGCACCGGCACCTTTAGAGACCACCTTTTTAACCGGGCAGCCAAAGTTAATATCGATAATATCCGGACCTGATTTTTCTACAATTTCAACAGATTCCAGCATTGATTCCAAATTCGCACCAAAAATCTGAATTCCTACCGGACGCTCTTTTTCATAAATATCCAGTTTCATCACACTTTTAGCCGCATCCCTAATCAAACCTTCAGAAGAGATAAATTCTGTATACACCACATCTGCACCCTGCTCCTTACATAAGGCTCTAAACGGTGGATCACTCACATCTTCCATCGGTGCTAAAAGCAATGGAAACTCTCCTACATCTATATCTCCTATTTTTGCCACAATCTTTTGATTTAGAAAGTGCAAAATTACTAAATAAGATTGAACAATTTAAAATTCAGCTAAACTACCTCTGGGCAAACCTCTGAGGCATTTCTAAGGAACAATTTTTTATTTCGAGATATCCAGATTCTAATAGCTATAGGGATCGGGAATCGATCATTTCATCTCCATTTTCGAGCAAAGCTTATTCCAATTCCTTTACAACATGTACAACATACTTCAGTAAGGTTTTTGGATACCATGCAATAATCAAAAACCTCGGGGAGTTACCCCTTCCTAATGGATTAAAAAGATACCTTCACTGTTGAATGGACAACAAATTCTTCAGAAAAAAAGAAAGCGAAAATCGACAATTTCAGCAGTCCTTGTTATGAGCTTTAAGTTGAAAATTCAAAAATATCACCAAATAAAACGCTCCATAAGCAATTAATCTAACACCTGTCTTTCTTTAAGTCTGGTTTCTTCATCTGCATTAATGGCACGGTTATTATCGTTTAACCTGAAATTTCCAAAATTGTAACGCACTCCAAACGTTATTCTTCTGGTTTCAGAAATCGCATAGAATCCGTTATCCTGATTTAAATACTGGCTTTGCATCGGGATGTTCATGGTTCTCAGTATATCTTCAGCATTGATAGAAACCGAAATTTTATTATTCATAAAGGTTTTGCGGAGTCCCAAATCCAAACCAAACTGTGGATTCTCGTATTTATACGATCCCGCCAGAATATTAGGTAAAAAATACGTATTCACATTTCCGCTAAAGGTACCATCCCCACCAAAATAAAAATAGTTCCCAACATTAAGAAAAGCGCTAAAAGTATCGATTGTATAGGTTTCAGCAGCACTTTCCCTGGCGTAGATCTGGTTTTCCATATAAAACCCGGAAAGATAGCCATAGAGGTAATACCAATTGGTCACAAAATTAGCATAGGTAATATCCAGGCTAAATTGCTGGGTATAATCTAAGTTATCATTTACCGTTCTTAACAGCTGTTTTTGGTTATCCTGAAATGATAAGACCGAAGGTGAATGATCTACCCTATCCCAGTATAAATCAAAAAACAATGCCCCTTTATAGGAATAATTAAATAGTACTTTATTAGCAATTCCCGGTATTAAAGCAGGGTTTCCTTCTTTTACATTATTCTCGTTAATGTAGTACTGAAACGGATTTAAACTCTGAAACCGGGGACGTTCAATTCTCCTGTTATACTCCAGGCTTATCGAGCTTTCTTCTCCTATACTTCGCATCGCGTAAAACGTGGGAAATAACTGAAAATAATCCTGATCGTTTACAAGTCCGTTTTGAGCCGAAATCCCGGTGATATCAGTATACTCTCCTCGCAAACCCGCTTTTAAGCTCCATTTTCCCAAGTCTTTAGACGTGCTAAAATAAGCCGCATAGATATTCTCATCGTAATCCAAAGCATCCGAAAGTTCGTCTACCTGCAAAGCAAACGTGTTATTGTAAAAATCAAGGGCGCTATTCGAAGTAATTCCGGCATATTTTATTCCGGTTTCAACAGGAAGACTTCCCATGTTTGTGGTAATATCTACCTGACCGGTATAAATATCTGAGTTTTGCATGGCTTTGGTCATGATGATATTATTTCTAATCTCATCGCCATTGCCATAAAAATAAGTGGTGTTTAAATCCTGATCCTGATCTTTATCATAACGAATATAATTGACCTGCGCTGATAATTTAGCCCCGTTTTCTCCTAAGCTGGTTGAAAAATCAGCATTAAAAAGCATGTTTTTAGCTTCATTTTCCAGACGACTATCGGTAGTAAATAACGAATCTAACCTCCCGGAAGCACTGTAAATATCTGTTTGTCCCCTTAAATCTGAATCGTTCTTTGGAGTGAAATTTAAATTGGCACTCAGGCTTAAACTACTTTTTTCTGAAAGCGTAAAATCTAAAATCGTATTTAAACTATGAGCATAGTTTTTAGTATCACGCTCAAAATCCCCAAGCCAGGTAGAATTTTCTGAACCATCCGACTCAAAATACGTCACATTGCTTTCGTCGTTTTTATAGATATTATTTGCGTTGAAGTTATAACTTGCAAAAGCATTTAGATTATTGGTTTTATAATACTGGCTGGTTCCCAAACTGTATTTAGGTAACACCGCAACAGTGTTTGAAGCATTTACACTTCCTTTATAACCAATCGATGGATTTTTGGACATTACAATATTTAAAATCGCACCGCTACCTTCAGCTTCATAGCGTGCCGGCGGCGTGGTAATCACCTCTACAGATTTTACATTTTCACCACTTAATCCAGAAAGTAACTGCTCTAATTCTGCGGTGGATAAATACACCTTGCGATCGTTGATATACACAGTTGCAGGACGGTTTTTCACCAGTAATTCACCCTGACTAACAATTACCCCCGGAGTACGTTTTAAAATTTCGTAAGTGTTTAAACTAGAGATAACCGAATTTTCCACATTAAATGAAATTCGGTCTATTTTTCGTTCAATTTTCGGCTTTCTGGCTTTTACGGTAACCTCATCTAAACTGTTACTGGTTTCCTGAAGTTCGATTTTCCCAAGATTAGTATTCCCTTCAACCTCAAAACGCTTTATATAATCTGCAAAACCTAAAAAACTGATTTTTAATACATAGGGACGGTTTTCTATTTCCTCGAAGAGAAAACTCCCGTCATCTTCAGAAATCATTCCTTTTATTACCGAAACAGAATCTTTAGCATTTAACAAAACAACATTCGCAAAACTAACCGGCTGATTCTCTTTATCTACGATTTGCCCTCCAACCTGATTTTGCGAAAACATACGGTTAGGTATAAATACAATAAACGCTAAGAGTATTAAAGATAGAAATGTTTTCATGAGTATGGTTAGTTTAGTTTGTTTAGCAAATATATAGTTTTGATCAGAAAAGAATAATCATTTCTCTATAACTTTACTTAAAATCAGGGGGATAAACTAAATAAAACCTACATAATAACAAGAACATTCCTGTCTTTAGTCGAAATATTATTTTTTTATAGCATCATATAACACCTGCTGAATTTGCGTACGGGTATTTAAGCTGTAGAGCCGTGTGTTGTCTCTTGTGGGTAAAACCCTGTTTGATAAAAACACAAAAAGCAAGTCTTCCTTAGGATCCATCCAAACCATCGTTCCCGTAAAACCGGTATGCCCAAAACTAGCGGTACTGGCGTCTTTTGCGGTATTGTTGTTAGGTCCCGCATATTCTAAATTAGGTTTATCAAAGCCTATGGCGCGACGGTTATTATTATCAGGAAATTGTGTTTTGGTCCATTCCTTAAACGTAGCTTCTGTAATATAACGCTCTCCCCCGTATTCGCCCATATTCAAATACATTTGCATGAGTTTTGCCAGGTCGTTTGCATCAGAAAAAAGACCGGCATTTGCTGAAACCCCACCCATCATTATCGCACCTTCATCATGCACACTCCCATGAATGGGTTTATGCCGAAAATCAAAATCACTTTCTGTAGGCACAATTCTGGCAAGTTCAAAGCTTTCCATTGGGCGATAGCCTAAAGTTGTCGCTCCTAATTTCGAATAAAAATTATCATCGAGGTACTTGCGATAATCTTCTCCGGTCAAGTTTTCTACAATCTGCGGAAGCAGGTAAAACGCAAGTCCGGAATATTTATATTCTGCTTTATCTTCTAAGGGAGACTTTTTTATGGCCTTATATATTTTCTTTTTGTAATTACGATGCAACCACATATTCTCACTTACTTTTACCGGAAAGCGGGCTGAAGAATCTTTTTTAAAGGTATTCCATTTATAACTTCCGTTTTTTCTTAAGGTATTTTGCCAGTATGCAATCCAGGGTTTAAACCTTGCCTGATGTGCAAATATTTGCCGAAACGGAATACCGGCTTTATTGGAATTTCTAAAATACGGCAGGTACTCATCAATCCCTTCTTCTAAACTGAACTTCCCCTCATCCTGTAATTTCATCAGGGCCGGTAAAGCTGAAGAAATCTTAGTTACCGAGGCCAGATCAAAAATATCTGATGTTTTTGTTTTTACCGTATCGCTGTATTTATGTAAGCCATAAGCCTTTTGAAATACGATCTTTTCATCTTTGGCCACTAAAACCACTCCGCCGGGAATCGCTTTGGCATCCATCGCCTGCTGCATTAGAGAATCTATCCCACTTGCTAAAAAATCTGCATTCATTCCTGCATCTTGAGGAGTGGTATAGGCAAATCTTATTTTTTCGGATGTTTCTAGACCATCACCGGCTTTAAATTTCTTTCCTACACTTACCGGTAATTTTCCGTCTGCTTTAAATCCGCCAAAAATAAGTTGCGCTGCTTTTTGTTCGGATAATTCAGAATCCTGGTAAGCTTCAATTAAAACCGGCGCATCTTCAATATTATCCATTTTATTTAAGGTATACGGATTTTTAAAAACGCTAAAAATCGTATGCTCGTTTTGGGCAATTTCAGCAATAAATTTTAAAACCGCATCAGAATACCGAATGACGTTTCTTGGATATTTACTATGATCATGTAAACCGGCAATCACTACATTATAATCTTTTAATTTTTCTTTTACTGCAGAAATCTGGCTCGCGGTAGCTTTATCTTTAAGCTGAAAATGATCGATTTTGGTATACCAGCTTAAATTTTCCTGAAAAGCTGTTCTCCTATCGGCGCCTATAGAAATACTGGCAATTTTTAACGTATCCAATCTTCGAAGCGGAATAAGTTCCTGCTCGTTTTTTAAAACCGTAAGGGATTTTTCCACTAATTTCTGCTGAATATATTCAGCATACGAATTATTCAGCTCTTTATCGATATTGGCTGTTTTTAGCGGCTCATAATGGTTTAAACCTACCCATTGTTTTACGGCCAGTACTTTTCGGCATTTTTCATCGATAGCTGCCTGAGAAATGATACCCTGATCGATCGCTTTTCGAATTTCGGCAATTGCTTTAGGCACATCCTCGGTAAACTCTAACAAATCATTCCCGGCAATGATCGCTTTTTTGTCTACCACTCCAGGTTCATTTCCAGTTGTAACCCCTTTCATGTTCATGGCATCTGTTACGATCAAACCTTTAAAGCCAAGTTTCTCTTTTAAAATTCCGCTGATGATCTTCTTAGATAAAGTAGAAGGAACACCACTGCTATCCAGTGCCGGAATATTTAAATGGGCGACCATCACACCACCAATCCCGGCATCGATTAATTTCTTAAACGGATACATCTCTAAGCTATCCAATCTTGTAAATGGATGGTTTATTTGTGGCAGCGCCTTATGCGAATCGGTATCGGTATCGCCATGCCCGGGAAAATGTTTGGCAGTGGTCAGGATTTTTTGATCCTGCATTCCTCTCATATACGCGATGCCTTTTTCGGCCACTTTTTCTTTATTCTCGCCAAAGCTTCGGTAATTAATCACCGGATTATTCGGGTTATTGTTCACATCTACAACGGGAGCAAAATTCATGTGCAAACCGGTTCGTTTAACCTGTCGCGCCACTTCTTGCCCCATCTTGTATAATAAGGTATCGTTCTGGATAGCACCTAATGCCATTTGATACGGGAAACTGATGGTATTATCCAATCGCATTCCCAAGCCCCATTCAGCATCGATAGCGCCCAAAAGCGGCACTTTAGATACTAACTGATAATCGTTCATTAACTGCACCTGCTTTTTCGCCGTTCCCTGAAAAAAAATGAGTCCGCCTATTTTTTGCTCTTTAATGAGTTTTAAGATCGCTTCTTTATGTTTTAAATCCCTGTTAGAATAAGCCGCCACCATAATAAGTTGCGCAATGCGTTCATTAGGCGTTAAATCCTGCATTATAGAATCTACCCATTTACTGTTGGTATACTCTAAAAATTCGGGTTGTTGTTGGGCATAGGAATTCAATTGGATTCCGCAGAAAACAATTAAGGTTAAAACGAGTTTCGTAAGGGAAAATAATCGCATTAGCTTGGGTTTAAACTTTGATATAAATTTTCTTTTTGTCTAAAATATAGGCAATAAGCCACATAAGTATTAAAAATAATAACGCATACAAAAGCGACGCATTATAAGGAGATAACCAGCTTAAGAATACATTTTGGTAAATCCAGCCTTTTAAGGAGGTATCGCCAATAAATATAAGCCCCATTGTTAACACTACCACACCGGAGAGCACAAAAATGAATAACGGATTTTTACCAAAAGGTTCAAAAAACCTGCTCCATGATTTAAATTCGGCGATTTCTAATATTCCTATAAGGGCGCCAAGAATTATAAAATCCCATCCGGTGCTTAGGATGACATAAGAACTGGTCCAGATTGGTTTATTAACAGGTAATATTACATCCCAGACCAGCGCGAGGCTAATCATTGCTAAACCGACAATAACCAATTGGATAACCAGTTTTTTCTTATTTACACTTTGCTGGATAAACCTGCCGGCCAGATAACCAAATATCACATTGACCACCGCCGGAAGACAACTTAATAAACCTTCGGGATCAAAAGGAATTCCAAAACCATGATAAAGGTTTTCTTCATTAAACACCAAAAGATCAAATTTTAAAGCAGCGTTTGCTTCAAGACTATAGGGAGCGCTACCGCCAAAACACCATAATAAGAACCAGTACAACAACAGGATAAAAACCGATAAAACAACAAGCCATTTTTTCTTTAGAAACCGAATAGCGATTGCTGCCAGCAAATAACAAACAGCAATACGCTGTAAAACACCCATAATCCTAATATCCAGAATATTCTTTATGATAAATTCTCCGTCTGTACGCCTAACAAAAGGATAATAGGAGAGCCCTAAACCAATAAGAAATATAATTGCCGCCCTTTTAAATGTTTTTGTCAGGAATTCAGGAGTACTCCACGAATTCATTTTTTTAAAACTAAAACTCATCGCATTCCCAACTACAAATAGAAAGGTAGGAAATACCAGATCTGTTAGTGTAAATCCATGCCAGGCAGCATGCTTAAAAGGCGCATAAATCGTAGCCCAACTTCCCGGATTATTTACCAGTATCATAAGGGCAACCGTCATTCCGCGCAGAATATCCAGGGATAAATAACGAGAGCGAGCCATAGATTTTAAAATAAAATAAACAATTATTGCTTTCTCTAAAAGTACAAAATTTAATTAAACAACCAATCTTTACTAAAATTTTACATTAAGTCTTTTGTAAACTAAATTTTTTATATACTTTTATTTTTCAGAAATTTAGTTCTTTGCAAAAAGAATTGAATTTTTAACGAAAGGCTAAAAGCTTTGTATTGTCCGACGTATATGAGTCTAAATTTACAGGATTTTCTAATAGAAGATGCTCAATTAGAAGAAATGAGCAATGTTGAACGTAAAAAGGTTCATCAAAAAACAAGAATCATAAAACATATGTTTCTAAATGGTGATACCTCTAATGCTGAAATCTGTTCAAAATTTGGCATTAGCCTTCCAACCTCTATGGCGCTTATCAATCAGTTGCTGGATGATGGGATCGTAATTAAAAAAGGACGCGGAAAATCTGAAGGTGGTCGTAAACCCGATCTTTATGGATTAAAAGAGCATTCTTTTTTCGTGCTAAGTATCCATATAGAGCGCTTTAAGATTAAACTGGCCCTTATAGACAACAATCATAGTATTGTAAAAGAAGAGGTGCTTGAAACGCAAATTTCCCCAAATTCTAATATTGTAGATCTCTTATATGATTTTGCTGAAGCCTTTTTAAAAGCCTCGGAAATCGATCATAAAAAGATAATGGGCGTAGGTATTAGTATGCCAGGTCTGGTATCTTCTGAAGAAGGAAAAAACTTTACCTACTACCTTACCGAGCAGGATCCCGCTTCACTTAGAGATAAATTTGAAGATCGCTTTAAGAAGCCTGTTGCTATTTTAAACGATGCCAAAAGTGCTTCTTTAGCTGAATTTCATTTTGGACTCGCCAAAGAAAAAGAAAATGTACTGGTTATCTCGATGGATTGGGGTGTTGGTTTGGGTATTATTATGGGCGGAAAGATACAAACCGGAGTTTCCGGATTTGCTGGTGAATTTGGCCATATTCCAATGGTAGAAGATGGTACGCTTTGTCATTGCGGAAAAAGAGGATGCCTGGAAACCGAAGCCTCTGGTCTGGCGCTGGTTAGAAAAGTAAAAGAAGGCCTGGAGCAGGGACAAACTTCCGTATTAAATACGCTCTCGGATGAAGCACTCGAAAAACTCGAACCAGATACTATTGTAGAAGCCGCAAATAAAGGCGATCAATTTGCGATAAACTCGCTTTCTGAAATAGGCATAAGCCTGGGAAAAGGTATTGCTATTTTAATACAAATCTTTAACCCGGAACTTATCGTTCTTGAAGGAAAAATAGCAAAAGCCAAACAATTTATTACCACTCCTATTCAGCAATCCATGAACATTTATTGCATGATGCAGCTGAAGGAAAAAACGAATATAGAATTATCGAATCTTGGAAATAATTCCAGCCTGTATGGTGGTACCATTGCGGTTATGGATAGTATTTTCAGGAATCAGATTACAATGATAAAATCACATTTAAGTTAAAATAAATACTCATGGCCAGATTAAATCTCTTAGAAGAAACACGTTTTGAGAAGCTCCCTGTAAAAGTATATAAGGACGAGCAAGCTGCTTCTGTAAAAGTTGCAAAACGTATTGCTAAGATTATTAAAAAAAAGCAGGAAAAAGGAAAAAAAGCTGTTTTAGGTCTAGCAACCGGAGCGACTCCTGTAAAAGTTTATGAAGAGCTTATCCGACTTCATAAAGAAGAAGGGCTTAGCTTTAAAAACGTTATTACCTTTAATCTGGACGAATATTATCCCATGCAGCCGGATGAAAACCAGAGCTATGTAAAGTTCATGGACGAAAATCTGTTTAATCATGTGGATATCCCAAGAGAAAATATCAACATCCCGGATGGTACGCTAGAAAAAGATGCTATTGCTGAATTTTGCCTGGCTTATGAAAGAAAAATTACCGAAGTTGGTGGTTTAGACTTACAAATCCTTGGTATTGGTAGAACAGGGCATATTGGTTTTAACGAACCGGGATCTGCACCAAACAGTGGTACTCGTTTAGTTACACTGGATGATCTTACCAGGCGTGATGCCTCCCGTGATTTTGGGGGTAAAGAAAATGTACCTACCAAAGCCATCACGATGGGAATTGGCACCATCTTTAAAGCGCGTGAAATTATTTTAATGGCATGGAGCAAGAAAAAAGCACCCATCATTAAAAAAGCGGTTGAAGGTGAAATTTCTGGCAGTGTACCCGCCACCTACCTGCAGTTAAATGAGCATGTTGAGTTTATCTTGGATAAAGATGCTGCCTCAGAATTAACAAGATTCGATACCCCATGGTTAGTAAAAGACTGTAGCTGGGATAAAGAGCAAATTAAAAAAGCGGTAATATGGTTATCTAACGAGGTGGAAAAACCGATCCTGAAGTTAACCGACGAAGATTACAACAGTCACGGTATGGCACAACTGGCCACCGAAAAAGGACCGGCTTATAACATCAATATCGACGTATTTAACCAGTTACAACATACCATCACCGGTTGGCCTGGCGGTAAACCTAATGCCGATGATACCCAACGCCCGGAACGTGCCGAACCCGCTAAAAAGCGATCGATTATTTTTAGTCCGCATCCCGACGACGATGTAATTTCTATGGGAGGTACGTTTATTAGACTGGTAGATCAGGGACATGATGTTCATGTGGCTTACCAAACCTCTGGAAACACTGCAGTTTGGGATACCGATGTTTTACGTTATGTAGAATTTGCAATCGATTTTAATAAAAGTATTGGGGAAGACACCGCCAAACTTGAAGAAATTTACGAGAATATAAATACGTTTATTACCGAAAAACGTCCTAATGATATCGATCTTCGTGAAATCATGGATGTTAAAGGTTTTATACGTAAAACCGAAGCTATTGCCGGTGCGCGATATGCCGGTCTTGTAGATGAAAACATTCATTTTATGGCCTTACCGTTTTACGAAACAGGTAAAAAAGTAAAAAGCCCGGTAACTGAAGAAGACGTTAAGATTACGATGGAGCTGCTTCAAAAAGTAAAACCTCATCAAATCTTTGCAGCTGGTGATTTTGCCGATCCTCATGGTACCCATATCGTTTGTTTCAACATTATTTTAGAGGCTATGAATCGTCTTCGTGAAACAGAAGAATGGACCAAAAACTGCTGGTTATGGATGTATAGAGGTGCATGGCAGGAATTTGATATCCACGATATCGAAATGGCCGTACCGCTTTCTCCACAAGAAGTAGCTAGAAAACGCGAAGCGATCTTTAAGCACCAGTCGCAAAAAGATACTCCGGTATTCCCCGGTGACGATGAACGCGAATTCTGGGTACGTGCCGAAGAAAGAAACAGCGAAACCGCAATGGCTTACCATAACCTGGGACTTGCCAATTACGAAGCTATTGAGGCTTTTGTTCGCTGGAAATTTTAGTACGCCTTTCACCAGGATTCCTTATTTTAGGAATAAAATGCGACAATGACATATTTTAGAAAAATTTTGATTTTAGGAGGTTTGGGTTTGTTGATCTCATGTTCTTCAAACCCTTACCGTACTACCAATAAAATATATAAGAAAAAGGCGAAAGCCTATGCTAAAGAACTTAGTAGATTCCCACTAGAGGAAAACCCTAATGATTCCGCACTCAATTACGGTGAGTATGCTGTGGGAACTACTAATTTCAACCTTAGACGACCCAATTTTGTAGTAATCCATCATACCGCACAGGATTCTACAATTCAAACCTTAAATACATTCACTATTCCCAGAACCCAGGTGAGCTCACACTACGTGATTGGTGATGACGGAGCGGTTTTTCATATGCTTAACAATTATTATCGTGCCTGGCATGGTGGTGTTGGGCAGTGGGGACATACTACCGATCTTAATTCGGCTTCTATAGGAATCGAACTCGATAATAACGGAAAAGAAGCCTTTTCTGAGGCTCAAATTTCAAGTTTACTGGATGTATTAAAACAACTCAAAGAAGACTATAAAATACCTGCAGCAAATTTCGTAGGGCACCTTGATATCGCTCCCGGCAGAAAAACTGATCCAAGCGCCGATTTTCCCTGGAAACGCCTCGCTGAAGAAGGTTACGGAATATGGTATGATGCGGAGCGTATCGAAAATATCCAGTTTGAACACCAATTTTTTACAGAGAATCCTCTGAAAATCGATAATATCAATCCTGTTTTTAACCAACGTATCCCGTTACTGGATCGATATCTATTTCCAGATGTGATCCCATCTGACTTTACCATCGCGGAAGCCTTAAGAATTATAGGTTATAACATTGATGATCTTGATGCCGCGATTAAAAGCTTTCAGATCCATTTTCTTCAGGAAAAAGACCATGTAAACGGAATTTTAAACGCTGAAGGAATAAAAATTCTTTATGATTTATATCAAAAATCGCTTTTGGAAGCACGAAGTTAGAAAACTGTAAACTTTCTGAATGAAGACCACAGCGCTGTTAGAATCTAGAAAATAGACCAAAAGAAGCAAGACCCGAGACTCAGGAACCAAGACAAAAATTTTGAATTTT
>CESL01154696.1_pt1 | contig 12573 bp, 9 predicted proteins | sample 531221 | NCBI WGS metagenome assembly CESL01 (sample SAMEA2622197, study PRJEB7988) | marine metagenome | biome: marine biome (ENVO:00000447); feature: mesopelagic zone (ENVO:00000213) & marine oxygen minimum zone (ENVO:01000065); material: "saline water (ENVO:00002010), including plankton...
AGAGTTCATAGATAAACTCATCGATATGGCTGTGTTTCAAATCAGCGAAATTCACCTTTCTCGCGTAGCAAAATCGAACTAGGTGGGAAAGATTTCGCGCGTAATTCCCAAGTGTCCCACCATCCTTTTGGTTCACCGTCACAGTCCTACTTCTATCGCATAAATACATTTCTGCGATTACGCAAGGCGAGCCATTAGGCCAAACAAATGAGTAATAGCAATACCGTACACGATCGTTCAAAAAGATCTCACCGGTTCCACTATCGAATCTGTCTATTGTCGGAAATCGAACATTTTTGATGAGGCGATAAAGTTGACTAGTCATTGTCGGCAACGAGCGTCAAAGAAAAATACTCCCGATACAATTCGTTGTGCCTGTCCAAATCGTATTGGTATTCAGGGCTCTTTTTGACTGCATCGAGACAGATCCTATTCAAGTCGGTGTATGCTCGGATGAGGATCGCTCGAAACCTTTCGGCTTCGTCGAGTTTTTCTTTATAAAATAGGGCCCTACTTTTAGTTTCATTCGACTTTTTGTTTCTTGAATTTTTGCTTTTCTTTTTGATTGCGACCCTTATTTTCTCGAGTTGTTCGAAACCTCCGTCGAGTGCGGTATCTGAATACTTCTTGAACGTATTGAGAGTCATTGCATGGATGCCTACTGATTTTCGCTCAACAGAAGCAATCGCAGCCTGGCTCCCGCACTTAGATGTTATCCAGGAATATGCGTCAGGATTTTTCAGTGCTTCAATCATTGAATGATAGAGCACTCTAATGGATTCTTTTCTTATATCAGACATCTCACCGCCTACGAAATCTTGATAGCAATGTCGACCTTTAATCCTTCATCGACATTCTCGATACCAAAAACAGTTACTTCGAAATGACCCGACTCAATTTGAATTTCAAGCCATTGTTTCAGTTCGTCTTCTTTAATCTCGGAAATAGAGTTAACCTTGAACTGATTGCAGACTGCGTCATAAACATCTTCGATGTTGCTGACGTCAGAGAGATTATTACCGTCCTTGAAAAGCCTCAATTGCTGATACGCATATTCAGATTCAACCTCAACCATCTCCTGGCCTTCAAAGTTATCCTGAATATACTCAAAAATGTGATCTGGATTGGTGTGACCTGCCATCCACCGAGCGCTATCTAAGGAGGAAAATTTAAATGTCCAAAAAAAGTTCAAAAGAAACGATTTTCGTAATTCATGTGTATTGACGTACCACCGTCTTCCGTATTCATCGAGTGGTACTTCGATATGGTCACAGAAATAGGAAAGCCGTGACCTTATGAATTCATGATCGGCAATCGAAGCAGATGTCCAACTAAATCCGTAGTTGATTCCATACAGAAGGTATTGTTCTTCTTTTTTTGAAGGGACATGTTTTCGCGCATGTTTGTTCATTTCTTGAAGTAGTACGATGGCCCTAGCTGCAACACGCGGAATTGGCTTCGCATCTTCTGGAAGGATTCCGCGTATACCCGACTTTTCAATATCCTGCATGAGCCAAAAGCCATCGTTATCCTTGAAATATAAACAATCGTATTTTAATGAGGAGAGTTCGTTTACTCTGATCGGTTTCATTGAAGCTATTATAATGAAACAAGCACCCCGCAAGATGTCAATGAGATAGGTTAGCGGAGGTCTTGATCTGAATAATTCCACATCGCGGCCGTGATAATCAAACGAACTGATCTCTATTTTCTTTCGATGTCGTTGAAGTACGTTTTCAACAACAATTTCTCGTTTCTTATAAAGCTGAGTAAATGGTTTTTCAATGACTAATAAACCCTCGTTGTGCAAAGTGTCGAAAGCGTCTACCATAGCACTGATAATCGCCTCCCCTTTGTTAAGCACCCAATCAACCGAGGAGTTGATTATCTGCAGACAAACGGGCAGCGGAATCCAAGGTGTGTGTTTAATCTGCAATTGATTGTTCTGTATGTATGTGTGGATCTCTTCAAACCTAAACTGCTCTGAATCGGGCAATTCACGGTGGAACAACTTCTTTGTAGATAGAAAAATTTTAAAGTAACCCAAGAACTGCTTTATGTTTTCCTTGTTAGCTATAACTTCAGAAATAAGCGGAGTCGTATGTCCAGGAAACTCATACTCAAGCGTCACAGGCACGAGAACGTCTTGGCTTTTCCTTAGTAGATCTGGCTCAAATTGTCTCAAAAACGCACTGAATTTATCGCTATGCGTAATTTGTTGTGGGAGCTCAAATTCCTCGACGAATTTCATGCGGTCTATGACAGAATCACCGAATTTGGTTTTTCGGTAAAATCCTTTTGATTTAAAGACTCTGATTGCTTCGCTAATATCAGCGGATGTTAGATGGTAAATATCGTCGCTGATTAAAGCTGTACCGGACATCTCAAAAAAACGAGCTTTAAAAATCTCTGCAACGCCGAACAACTCCATGATTCCGCCGTGAATTTTCTCTCTTACGTAGCGAAAAAGTCGTTCTTGAGTGAGATTTCTAAGAAACTCTGATCGTGGGCATAGATTAATATCTTTACGAAAGCACCATTGAGCAAAAGATAGAAGGTTATTAACTAGACCAGGTAGTGAACTCACGGAGACGTTTGGAGCGATAGAGGTTGATTCTACTATCACGAAAATTGCTTTCTGGAGGAAGTCAAGAAAATCACGATTTTGAGGTGAATAGAGAAGTGTCCCATCAGGAAGCCGTCTGTTCCAATTTATGGTTCGCACGTACTTATAGCTACCGTCAGCCCTTTTAACAGTTTTTGCTGTTTTAATGATCCATTTGCTTTCATGAATTCCAGATAGCAGCCAATCCGCGATAAAATCACCGGAATAGATTGTGATTCCAGAGTCGTAGCCTGCGAGATACTTTTGAATGCTTACTACGTCCGCTTGGCTCCAGTCCAAATGGGCGTTGAGTTTTCTCATGAAATATTAGCCCGTCGCATGATAAGTTGATCCCACTCCAATTTTTCGGCCATTAATAATGCTTTGTTTTTTGCAGAAAAATTGGTTTCTCTGACGGAGGATTCGTTATGTTGAGAGAGGGTGGTGTTTAAATGCTTTGCTAATGTAATGAAACTGATAGGAGCCAAACCTGTTTTAGAGTCTTTCTGTGCAAGTGTCGATGCACCTATATTATTGTTCTCGGCAATAAGTTTATAAGCATACAACAATGACAGAGACCTCTCTGAAATATTTGCGATCAGATCGCCTTGATGCCTTTCGCGTGTTTCGTCGATTTTATCCTTCAGATAGCTGATTAGAGGATTGTTACCTTTGGAATCAAGAGCAAGCATTTCGAGAATAAAGCTATGTAATTCATTCAAATTACTAAAATCTACAGCGTCGAGTAGATAATCCTCATTTGCACATGCGGAAACAAGCATTAGGTTTTGAAACCGTCTCACCTGCCTTGTGTTATAGGCTGCTATGAGAGGTTTTGGAAGATAGTGCTCAAGCGCTACTCTTGTTCCGTTGCCTAATTTTCTAGAAACGGCTCTGATTGATCCAGTTCGAAAATACTCTAGAACGCCTTCTGAAGCTCGCAGTTTCGAATGGGTTATCTGATTTCGGGAAATCCCGGCATCAGCAAGGGACGGAAACAAGCTGCCGATGAAGAGTGAGCCTTCAGTTCTCCCGGTCAAATAGGCTGTTACTCTCGAACCTTGCGCACAGGTAAAATCCTTATCCTTTGAATTCATGGCGAGGATAACGAATAGGTACTTAGATAAATTGGTGGGGAGATTCGCGAGGTTGGCCGTGCGCATTTCTAAAAGCGTTGAGATAATCTCGAGACTTAAATCTGACAACCCTTCTTTCTTAAAAGCTTTGGCGCGACTCTTTTCAATCATAAAAGAAATTGAAGTTTCCCCAATTTCGAGACGTGATTTACCATGTTTGTCTTCAACCTTGCAGTTAAGCAAGGATAAAAAAGTAAATTTTGGATTTTCCATCATTAAAAGTGCGACGATAAAGGAAACATCCATGTTACCCAAAATGCCTAACATCCAATTTAGTTTTCCCGTATAGCCGATTTTATCTTTTTCAATATGGCTCGGGGGGGTATGACTCATCCATAATGATTTGTTTTCCCACATAACGGTTCTGCTTGCCAGCCCACAGTCTTCAATTTTTGATGAAAGTTTAATGAATCCTTTGTATTTTTTGCTCAATAATAGATAGGCGGCGAAAGATTTCCTGTTATGTCCAGATGAAAAATGGCGTCTAATGGGCGGGGTGCCTTTTTCGCGAGGATATATGTCATAGAAGTCTTTAGCTTTGACCCGTCGCTCAAGAGAAGCGAGATCAATTTCGTTTATTAATTTTTGGCCATCTTCAAAAAATGCTTTTAGGGTCTTCCAATAATCTGTTAACGCTTGATGCAATCTATTTCGTTTTCGTTCAAGATCGTAATAAAGCTCGTCCAAATATTCAGAGTCAGTCCTGCTCAAGCTCACCGGGCAAATTAGTTTATCAATTTGGTCTTTGTTATTAACTTTGTATGCTGCCTTTTCGCCAATTATGCTCACATTGAAGCTGGATTCTTTTTGGACTTGATTGACCTGCTTCATTGCGGGAATGAGAACTGAAATGGGTATCTGATCTCGGTCTTGCAAGTACACCAAAAAGGGGAGAAGATTTTTATTCCAAATAGCGACCCGTGTAGTGATGCTTGATTTAATTTCAGGCGTGATCAATGTCGTCAGATAAAGATTTTTTATTAGCGTCGACCAGTCGTCGGCTTTCTTTGGAAAAGCTTTCATCTCTGAGTCAGTAATAGTCGGTCGCAACACGCTATTTAGGCGACTCCACCAACTTTTTATTGAGATTGGTTTCTTACCCGTGCAGTAATTGACTGCATGCTGTGCGAAAGGTTCCCAGTCTTTTACATGAGACAGATAGTGAATATTGATGTGCCTACAAGCCCCGGCTTCGGATTCTATCCTTAACTGATGCTCGCCGTTTTTCATGGTGATTTTCACTATATCTCTACTTCCGTTAACTGTCGTTCTCGTTTAAATCAATGGCGCCCCATATTAAAAACAGCATCTGCACGATTCGGCCTTCGCTCACGTGAGATCTCTACCAAAAAGCTGTCAAAAAATGTCTCTCAATAATTGTAGCTGTCAGATCATGTAGGTTATTGCAGTGTAGACGAAAAATGGGCGAGTGGGCCTTTTTTTGACAATTTAATGCGTTCGGAATAAGGCGCTTCGATAACCCTCGGTGCCGGCAGGTTTCACCGTCCAGTTGCCCAGAGTGTCGGCAATCTGCTCGATGTCCTGATTGCTGCAGCCTTGAAGTGGGCCCTGCCAGCCCTGAAGTTCATTAAATGCCTGGGCAAAACGTTTGGGCAGATGCTGGTTGAGATACTGCGCCAGAGTGGATTGCGGCTTTTGCCTGCGAAGTGCCAGCAGGTCCTCCTGAATACGCAGGCCGGGCAACAGGTTGATGTGCACCTCATCCCCCGGCCGCCAGTAGCTGGACACCTGCAACATGGCCGGGCCACTCAGCCCCCGGTGCGTCACCAGCATGGGCTCGCGGAAATGCTGGTTGTGGCAGTGGGCATCCACAGGGCAACTGACGCCCGAGAGTGGTGCCAGTTGCTGTTTCAGCTCCGGTTGCAGGGTAAAGGGCACCAGCCCGGCCCGGGTCGGCAGAATGTTCAACCCGAATTTTCTGGCAAGCTCATAACCGAATCCGGTCGCGCCCATGGTGGGAATGGACAGGCCGCCGCAGGCAACCACCAGAGATTCGCAGCTCAGCACGCCGCTGCCAGTCATAACCTGATAGCCACCGTTCGCTTCCCGTACTTTCTGAATCTGGGTCTTCAGTCGGATCTCCGCGCCCGCCCATTCACATTCGGTCAGCAGAACATTGAGGACGTCTCTGGCGCTGTCCCGGCAGAACAACTGACCGGGCGCTTTCTCCTCGTACTCGACGCCGTGTCGATCCACCAGTTCGAGGAAATCCTGGGGAGTGTACCGCTTCAACGCTGAGATACAGTAATGGGGATTGTCCGAGAGGAAGTTGGCGGGTGTGCTGTTCAGGTTGGTGAAATTGCAGCGCCCGCCGCCGGACATCAGGATCTTCTTGCCCGGTTTGTTGGCATGGTCCAGCACCAGCACACGCCGACCACGGTAGCCGGCGGTTGCCGCACACATCAGCCCTGCTGCGCCAGCGCCGATGATGATTACGTCATAAACTGAGGATGAACCTGCCATGATACTACCCACCGTTGGTGAAAAACGCCGGGCAGTATACCAGCCTCACGGCAGGTGAACGGAGCCTTCCATGTAGAAGGCTGCCTGGCCAGAAATGGCCACCCGCTCGCCCCGGAGCTCGCAGCGCAGTTCGCCGCCGCGGGCAGAGACCTGGCGAGCCCTGAGTTCCGTTTTTCCGAGCCTCTCAGCCCAGTAGGGCACCAACACGCTGTGGATGGAACCGGTCACGGGGTCCTCGTCGATACCGGCGCCGGGAGCGAAATACCGGCTGACAAAATCGCAATCCTTTCCCGGGGCGGTCACAATCAGGCCCTGGTTGCCCAGCTCGGCCAGTTTGCGGTTGTCCGGAGTTGCGCTCCGCACCTCGTTTTCGGAGCCCAGCACCACCATGTAATTGGTGTCGTTAGGCACGTAGAAAGACTCGGCCGGCGCCCCGGGCAAAGCCTCCAGAATCAGCGCCGGCGTTGGCCTGTGCTCGAAAGGCAGATTCGGGAAATCCAGTTCCAGCCAGCCTTCTGCCCGGCGGGTAACGGCCAATGGACCACTTTTGGAGTGAAAATGCACGGTGTCGGCCGACCAGCTCAGCCGGTTGAACACCACCCACGCCGAGGCCAGTGTGGCATGGCCGCACAGCGGTACTTCCACCGCAGGGGTGAACCAGCGGATGTGGAAATCCGCCGGGTCAGACTCTGGCAACGGCACCAGAAACGCGGTTTCCGACAGGTTGTTCTCCAGTGCTATTGCCTGCATCCGCTCGTCTGGCAGCCATTGGTCCAGCGGCATAACGGCTGCCGGATTACCGCCGAACAGGGTGTTGGTAAAGGCATCGACCTGATAAATCGGTGTGGTGTTCATAGGTGCTCCCTGTTGGGGTTGGTCAGATAATGTCTGGCTCGCGAACGTGCGAAGCGCTGTAATTCCTGCTCACTGTAGCAGTGGACTTCCGGCAGCGGGCGGTTGCCGGTGAGAATCCAGTGGTTGTGGCCGGCCGGGATTACCCGGATGCCCTCCCGGGCCAGGCCTTGTATGGTTTTGAGGTGAAGGCCGTTGCCTGTAGTAGCGTCTGCACCGGCAAGGTTGAACAGGTCTTTCTGACTGGCTCTGGATCTTTCCGGTTGCTGATCAAAACGCTCGTGGGTTTTCTGTACCTGTGCCATGGTGAAACTCCTTCTTCAGTGGATGGCTTTATTGTTCGCCTATCCGTGTTGCCATAACAGATTCAGTTAACCAGGCATTGAATCGGTACAGATGATCTATAATCTGAACTGTGCTGGCCGAAAAGTAGCCAATCTGTACTGCCTGAATTGGCGCCGGATCTGCTGCAATAGACCTCGATTGGCCACTGCAAACAGGGAGAAGACCATGGGTGTGCTTTATAACCAGGTAGCAGATCAGCTGCAGGGGCTGATCCGTGATGGCGTTTACCGGGAGGGTGAGCGTTTGCCCGGGGTTCGGGTGCTCAGCCGTCAGTTTGGTGTCAGCATTTCCACAGTGCTTCAGGCCCACCAGACGCTGGAAGCCCGTGGCTATCTGCAGGCCAGGGAGCGTAGTGGCTATTTCGTAAGGTTGCCTGCCAGGGACGTGCCGGAACCCAGAATGTCGGAACAACGCAGCCAGCCGCTGCCGGTGTCTGCCCGGGAAATGACACTGGATCTGTGCGCGGACGAGCAGAAGCGCATGGTGCCGTTGGCAACCGCCATACCACACCCGGATTACCTGCCGCTGCGGCAGATCCAGCAGAGCACCCTGTGGGCTGCCCGGCGGGGCCTGGAAACCCTGGACTACGCCTTCCCCGGCAAGGAATCCTTTCGCCGGCAGATTGCCCAGCGCATGGCGAGCCTCGGCGTGCCGATCTCGCCAGACGATGTACTAGCCACCAATGGTGCCCAGGAGGCCATCATCCTGGCTCTGCGAGCGGTCACCCAGCCCGGCGACATTGTGGCCGTGGAATCGCCTTCCTTTCCGGGAATCCTGCAGGCGCTGGAAGTGGTGGGGCTCCGGGTGATTGAGATTCCAACCCATCCCTCCGATGGTATCAGCCTGGAGGGGCTTCAGCTGGCCCTGGAGCAGTGGCCTCTGAAAGCCTGCGTGGTGGTGCCGAATCACAGTAATCCTATGGGTGCCAGGATGACGGACGAGCGCAAGCAACAACTGGTGGCCATGCTGGCGGCCGCCAATGTGCCGTTGATTGAAGACGATATCTATGGCGATCTGTACCACACGGGTGAGCGCCCGCGGCCGGCCAAGGCTTTTGATCGCGCCGATAACGTGATCTACTGCAGCTCCTTCTCCAAAACCATTTCACCGGGCCTGAGACTGGGCTGGATGATCCCCGGTCGACACATGGCCAGTGCCCGCCAGCACAAATATTTTGTGAACCTGGCAACCTCATCCATTCCTCAGTTGGCGGTGGCGCATTTTCTGGAGCAGGGTGGTTACGATCGTTATTTGCGCGCTGCCCGCCAACACTACCATGAGGCGACCGAACGGCTGCGTTCGTCCGTGGCCCGGTCGTTCCCGGAGGGCACGGCGGTCAGCCGGCCACAGGGAGGGTTCGTGCTCTGGGTGCAGCTGCCGGACGGTGTGTCCGGTACTGAAGTGTATCGGCGCGCCCGGGCCGAAAACATCAACGTGGCACCGGGGCTGATGTTCTCAACCACCAACAAGTTCGAGAACTGCCTGCGACTGAACGGTGGCAATCCCTGGACAGACCGGCTGGAGACCGCGGTGATACGACTTGGCTCCCTGGCCCACGAAGTCCAGCGTCATTCTGGCTGAGCGGGCTGCCTGAGTTCGAGGGGGTTCAACAGACCCGCGGCAATGGCCAGGCCGGTCACGTCTGGCAGACGCTCTGCACCAAGGCGCTTCATCACCCGGGCCCGGTACAGGTCGATGGTCTTGACGCTGACATCCAGCTGCTCGGCAATTTCCTTGCTGGTGTAACCCTGGGCCAGGGGCAGGAATACATCCTTTTCCCGGCGGGTCATGCTGGCAATCAATGCTTCGGTACTGGCAGCAGGCGTTGCGTTTGGTACAGGATCGTCGGCGTCCTGAAGGGCTTGTTGCACACTGTCCAGCAACAATTGTTCGTTGAATGGTTTTTCGATGAAGTCAAAAGCCCCGGACTTGAAGGCCCTTACCACAATGGGCACGTCGGCGTGGCCGGAAACAAAGATGATCGGCACGTCCAGGCCTCGTTTCTGCAACTCTTCCTGTACGTTCAATCCCCCCAGCCCCGGCATACGGATATCCAGAACCACGCAGCCAGGGCGCTGGTCTTCCACCGCATCCAGAAACTGGCGGCCATCGCTGTAGGCTTTCACCTTCAGCCCCACTGATTCCAGTAGCCACTGGGTGGATTCAAGCATGCCGGCGTCGTCGTCGACCACGTAGACCGTGTTGTGCGTGTCTGGCATCAGGGTTTTTCTCCTGGCGAATGTGCGAAATCTGCGGTGCGATTTGGGGCGAGCCGGTGCTGGTTGGGCGGAAACCGGCAGATCAATGACAGCCCGCCGGTTTCGGCGGGTATGGCGTCGAGAAAGCCGCCAAAACCTTCGATAATGGAGCGGCTCATGGACAGCCCGAGCCCCAGGCCTTTGGGTTTGCTGGTGAAAAACGGCTGAAACATCTGGCGTATGCCTTCGTCATCCAGGCCCGTGCCCTCGTCGGTGACCTGGATCAGGGTTTCGCGCTGATCGTTGATGCAGGTGGTCACCACGATATGGGACAGCCGGCCGGTTTCGCCACGGGCTTCGACATTGGCTTCTATGCCGTTACGGACCAGGTTGATCAACACCTGCTCCAGCAGAACCGGGTCTGCGGTAATCACGGGAGAATCGGCGGCCAGATACTCCTGTAACCGGACCCCGTTTTTTTCAGCTTCCCACTGGCACAGTTTCACTACGTCGCTGATAACGGCATTGAGCGAGACCGGTGCCATGCGCTTCTGGCCCTTGCGCAGGAAAGCTCGTAGCCGTTTGATGACTTCTGAGGCCCGGTTGGCATGATGTACGATCTTCTGCAGACCGTCGTCCACTTTCAGCAGACGGTCCGGATGTTTGTCCGCTTCCTTGAGAAAACGCTGGCTGGCGCTGGCGAAATTGACGATGGAGGCCAGCGGCTGGTTCATTTCATGAGCAATGCTCGAGGCGAGCTCGCCCAGGGTGGCCAGGCGGGCGGTATGGGCCAGCTCGTCTGCCAGTCGGCGGTTCTGCTCTTCCGATTCTACCCGGGCCGTAATATCACGGGAGACACTGATCACTTCGACTACGGCACCGGTGTATGTCTCGCGGATGGCCCGGCTGGCAATTTCGAACCAGCGGCGGCTGCCGTCCCGGTGATGGAGTTCCAGAGTGAGGGTGGCGTAGCCGTCTTCCCGCAGGCGGTGGCGGGTTTGTGCCAGTTCTTCGGCCAGATTCTCCCCCTGGAAAACGTCTTCCAGGGCCTTGCCGCGCAGCTCTTCGGGCCAGTATCCCAGCAGCCGCCAGGAGGCGGGCGTGGCGTCGATAAAACGGCCATCCGGGGCATGCCGGGAGATCAGGTCGGTGGTGTTTTCAGTGATCAGGCGGTAAAGCCGGTTGGAGCGGACCGCCTGCTCCTGATCCCGAATGTCGTTGGTGGCATCACGCCCGCGCACCAGAACCTGCGTGCCCTCTGGCAGGGGAATAAAGCTCCACAGAACGATTCGATCACTGAACCGTGACTCCACATCCTCAATGGCCCGGCCCTGGCCGATGGCCGCCTGCACCAGCGCCTGAGTGTTTACCGGTAACAAAGCATCTGGTGTAGGTGCTTTACTGATAGTGAGCAACTCACGGGTGGCACGGTTGTAGTCGGATACCGTTGCGTCGGCTGCCAGAATCAGCGTGGGTTGCGGGTCGCTGTCCAGTAGGAGATTGATTTGTCGAGAATTGTTGGGATCTGTCATGTTTTATAGAAGTATTCCCATAATACCATGGTAGAGTTTCTAGTAGTTTTGCTGTGGTCTACCATTTTCGGCAATGCTGAGTATAGCTGCTTTAGCGATTCTTCTGAATACGCCATAAGAACAACATCCGAGTTAGAGGACCACGCCAATGACGTCGATTTTTGACCAGGGCCTAGAGCCCCGGGACGCGAACTACGCTGTTCAATCCCCCATAGATTTTATCGAGCGCACGGCCAGTGTGTATCCGGATTACCCGGCCATCATCCACGGTGCTATCCGCCGCACCTGGGCTGAAACCTACGACCGCTGTCTGCGCCTTGCATCTGCCCTGAAAGGCCGTGGAATCGGCCGGGGCGACACCGTTGCCGTGATGCTGCCGAACATTCCGGCCATGGTGGAGTGCCATTTCGGCATTCCGATGATCGGTGCCGTGCTCAATACCCTGAACGTTCGCCTGGATGCCGAAGCCATCGCCTTCATGCTGGAGCATGGCGAAGCCAAGGTGGTGATTGCTGACCGGGAGTTCGGTCAGGTGATCAAGGATGCGGTGCGCCATCTGGAGCACAAGCCGCTGGTGATTGACGTGGATGACCCGGAATATGGTGAGGGCGTTCAGGTCAGCGATCTGGATTACGAGGCCTTCCTGCAGGAAGGGGACCCGCAGTTCCAGTGGAGTTTCCCGGAAAATGAGTGGGATGCCATTTCCCTGAACTACACCTCCGGCACTACCGGTAATCCCAAAGGCGTGGTGTACCACCACCGCGGTGCCTACATCAACGCGCTGGGCAACCAGACGGTGTGGTCCATGGACATGCACCCGGTGTACCTGTGGACGCTGCCGATGTTTCACTGCAATGGCTGGTGTTTCCCCTGGACCATTACTGCCATGGCCGGTACCCACGTGTGCCTGCGCCGGGTAGACCCGGAGAAGATTCTGCAGCTGATTCGTGACCATCAGGTTACCCACATGTGTGGTGCCCCGATCGTCCTCAATGCCTTGCTGAATGCCTCACCGGAAGCCAAGGCGGGCATCGACCACGAAGTGAAGTCCATGACTGCCGGCGCTGCGCCCCCTGCCCAGGTGATTGGCTCCATCGAAGAAATGGGCATCAAGGTTACTCACGTGTATGGCCTGACCGAAGTCTATGGACCGGTCACTGTGTGTGCCTGGAAATCCGAGTGGGACGAGCTGCCTCTGCATGATCGCGCCAAGATCAAAGCCCGCCAGGGTGTGCGTTACCACACGCTGGGCGGCACCATGGTGGCTGATCCCAACACCATGCAGCCAGTCCCCAAGGACGGCAAAACCATCGGTGAGATCTTCCTGCGTGGTAACACCGTGATGAAGGGGTACCTTAAAAACCCGACCGCCACGGAAGAGGCGTTCCGTGGTGGCTGGTTCCACACTGGCGACCTGGCGG
>CESL01145333.1_pt1 | contig 12563 bp, 13 predicted proteins | sample 531221 | NCBI WGS metagenome assembly CESL01 (sample SAMEA2622197, study PRJEB7988) | marine metagenome | biome: marine biome (ENVO:00000447); feature: mesopelagic zone (ENVO:00000213) & marine oxygen minimum zone (ENVO:01000065); material: "saline water (ENVO:00002010), including plankton...
CTTTTGCTTTCTTTGCTTTTGCTCGTGCATCAGCTCTAGCTTTTGCTATAGCCTTTGCTTTTGTCACCAATCGTTTTTTTAATAGTTTAGAAAACTCAGGCATAATTTTTGATAATTTAGTTTTGATAATATCTTCACGTGCATTTATGGCTTGATATTTTTTGGCAGTTTGTTCTAACTTGATAGTACTAGTTTTTACTAAATTAATTAATTCAGGTTTTGAATTTAGGCTATTGCTAACTGTACCTGAAATTTTTAATTTTGATTTATTTATTTCGTTAATTATTTGAGTTAATTTTTTCTCCATTGGATTTCTCTGTTTAATCTCATTTTTGATATCATCAATAACACGAGTAATGATCTGTATTCGTGATACAATGATCTCTTTTTCATCATCTGTGTTTGAAAAATCTATCTCGCTTTCTAACTGCTCTTTATTTCGAATTTCTAAATCAAGTCTTTCCTGGGCAATTTTTTTTAACCTCTTAATACTTTCAAGTTGAGACATTTTTTGATTAATCTCTTGACTGATCACTTCTATTTTTTCACGTGATGTTTTAACTCTCTTCTGTAATGAAGTTAATGACGATGTGTATTTTCTAGAAACTGCTTTTGCCCTTTGGAATTCCCTCTCACTGAGACGCCTGATTTTACTAATCTCTTGTTTTTGCATTGTAAGTTTTTTTACAGTAGATTCAAGTGTTACCATAGAAAATCAACGTTTTTTCCTTGATTAAATGGATGTGAATATTAGGTTTTGACTCTTCTGTAAAGATTTTTGACTTATTTTCGAAAGAATATAATTTATCCTAAGGAGAAATATTACATATGGAGTTCCATCCCTCACAAATTCCCATAGCAAAAACTTTTGAGCTTAAAGATGAGAAAGATGCAACTAATGCTGCACATGAAATGGTTAAGATCGGTTTTACTACAGAAGACATGGGATTCAAAGTTTTGATGCTAAAACATGATGAACGAAAGGCTAAGCGAATTGGTTACACAGTTACCACTACAGTAACATTTGCGTTACGACAAACAGAACAAAATCGAAATATAAAATATTGGACCTATCATGAAGATGAGGATCACTATGCCATAGTTTTCGTGAGCTATGAAGTGTTAGAAAAACTAGGTTTTGCTTGAAGTGAAAATCTGATGTAATTTTAACTTGTTGGATACTATACCAGCAAGAAATATTCCTAATACGGTTCCTCCAATAACATCCAATGGATAGTGTTGTAGAATGTAAACTCGGCTAAAACAAATTAAGATGGGATATAGCCAAATTAGATTACACCACCGTGGAAATCTTTCTGATAAAGCATAAACCAGAACAAACGCAAACATTGCAGCCCTAGCTGCATGACCAGATGGAAATCCAGCAGTCCAACTCTTTCCTTCACAAAACAATGAAAAACTATCAGGCTCAATTTTTACTGGTAACTCAGTACCATCCCAAGTCAAGAATGGTCTATCACGATCAACCCCACATTTGATGTATCCAGTAAGTATTGTTGAGATAACTAATAAAATTAGAAGAGTCATTCCGATTCTTCTGGTTCTTCTTATGATAAGTAAAACCACACTAAATGGCAACATGACAAAAACATTACCTGACTCTGTAATCATCCACACTGTCAGATCTACTATATAATTTCCAGAAGCATCTTGTACTGACTGCATGAATTGTTTTTCAGATTCAAATGTCACCTGAGAAAGTGCAATTATGCTTAATACCAGGAAAGTGGCAAGAAGTAAAATGAATGATCTTGAGCGAATACCAAATAACATGTTTTGCAATTACTTTCTCAATTATTTTTGAATATTCTCTTATAATATCTGAACTATCAACGTATGAGTATCTTATCAATAAAAATTTGATCGGATAAACGAATTTTAACTGGTTTAGAAGATAAAAAATGTGAAGATTAGAACATTAAACGATTTTGATGTTAAAGGTAAAACAGTTCTACTAAGAGTTGATATGAATGTTCCAATAGATCCTGAAACAAAAGAAATTACTGGAAGTAGAAGGATTGAAGATGTTGCTATAACTGTAAAAGCACTTGATGGTGCAAAAATTGTAATCATATCACATCAAGGTAGAGTTGGTAGAGATGATTTTGTTGGTATGGAGAATCATGCAAAAGAATTAGAAAAATTCTGTGGTAAAAAAGTGAAGTATGTTTGTGATGTAATTGGAACGTATGCACAAAGTGAAATTAAAAATATGCATGATGATGAGATACTTCTTTTGGATAATCTAAGAATGTGCGCAGAAGAAAATTATGAATTCACTTTGGCGGAAAGTGCAAAGACAATAATGGTTCAAAGATTAAAAGATCTCTTTGACTTATTTGTACTTGATTCATTTCCTAGCGCACATAGAACACATCCATCGTTAGTGGGATTTGCCCAAGTTCTTCCTACATGTGCAGGAAAATTAGTTGAAAAAGAAGTAAATCAGTTAGAGAATATACTAACTGTTGCAAAATCACCATTTGTGATAATTTTGGGTGGATCAAAAGTTGATGATCGATTAAAAGCACTTAAAATGTTGATTGAAAAGGAAAGGGCGGATCATGTTTTATTGACTGGTCTTATAGGAAATGTATTCCTTCGTGCACAGGGAAGAATTAAGTTTCCATTAAACATCAAAAATGAGGAAAAATTAGTTTCAGAAGCACACACACTTATCGGTGAATATCCAGATGTTTTTTCGACACCAGTAGATATTGCAGTGAATAAGAATGGGAAAAGATTAGAAATTGACGTCAGAGATCTAAACAAGGATGATCAGATTTTTGATGTTGGACAAAAAACACTAGATTACTATTCAAAAATGATTTCAGGTGCTGGAACTGTTTTCATTAGTGGTCCGGCTGGATTTTTTGAGAAAGAAAACTTCCAATATGGAACAAAATCATTGTTAGAATCTGTAGCAAATTCAATGGCTACGTCTATCGTAAGTGGTGGACATCTTACTTTTGCCCTAAAAAAATATGAACTTGCAAATAAAGTCAATCATATTAGTACCGCAGGAGGTGCATTGGTTAGATATCTTACTGGACAAAAACTACCTATGATCAAATGTCTTGAAGATGCAGCGAACGGAAATAATTCTAAAGATTAGCGTTACATTCAGAATTTGGACAAATTCTAGATTCGTCTTTACCCAAATACACATTATTGTCACAAGAATTACAATGAATTTCTTCTACAGAATCGTATAGTTTAAACCACTTTGTAGTAAAATTCTGTGCTATACAACGTACAAAATCATCATCTTCGATTTTTTTAAATTCGTTTTCTAGATTATCAACTGTGGTAGATTGATCAAATTCTTGATTTTTTTTCAAGAATTCAAAAATCTGATCGTTATTGAATCTGACATCTGTGTCATTAAAATTTTCAAAAATTATTTTTCTAATCTGTAATAATATTGAATTTTGTACATTCATCTAATAGAGGCTTGATGCCTCTTCTTTTAAGTTTCCTGCGGATTCAACATCATTCATTTTTTCAGCAAAATAAGAGTAAATCCCATATTTTAATGCCTTTAACGATAGTAAGGCACACTTGATTCTCACGGGGCTTGTTTTAATTAGATGCTCAAGGCCTAATTCAGATAGTAATTCATCCTTTTCAAATTTTTTAACATCATCAAGATCCTTTCCTTTAATCATTTCAGTAAGTACTGAAGAGCATGCCATACATATTGCACAGCCTTTTCCATCGAATTTAACATCAGTGATTTTTTTATCGTCAATATTGAGATATAGATCTATACTGTCACCGCATAAAGGATTGCTATCATGCCTATGAATATGTGGCTCATCAATTTTTCCATAATTTGATGGATTGCGAGAATATTCAATAATCATCTCTGTGTAGATTGGATCTCCGCTCATAATTTAAACACCTTAGCGACATTATGTAATGATGCAATTAGTGCATCAATTTCCTCTTTTGTTGTATATATGTAAAAGCTTGCACGGTTAGTTGCAGCCACATTCAATTTTTCCATTAATACTTGTGCACAATGATGCCCAGATCTGATTGCAACACCATCTTTGTCTATAATAGTTCCAACATCATGGGGATGGACGTCATTAAAGTTAAAGGAAACAACACCACCTCGCTTTTCTGGTTCTTTAGCACCATACAACGTGATTCCTGGGACCTTCTCCATCTGTTCCAACGCATATTTAGTTAATTCTAATTCATGATTTCTGATATTTTCCATGCCAATTTTTTGAAGATATTCAATTGCAGTTTTAAAACCAATGACATCTGCAATATTTGGTGTACCTGCTTCAAATTTGTATGGTAAATCATTCCATGTTGTTTCATATTTGTGAACTTCACGTATCATGTCACCACCACCTTGATATGGAACCATCTTTTCTAGAATTTCTTTTTTAGCCCAAAGAACTCCTACACCAGTAGGTCCTAACATTTTATGTGCAGAAAATGCATAAAAATCACAGTCTAATTCTGTTAGATCAACTTTCATGTGTGGTACAGCTTGTGCACCATCAATTAATGTTTTAACACCTGCATTTTTGCATTTTGAAATAATTTCCTTTACATGTGTTATAGTTCCAAGAACATTTGACACATGACTAAATGCAACAAGTTTAACTTTTCCAGTAGAAAGATATTCATCTAATTGGTCAATCATTAATTCGCCATTATCATCAATATCAATATACTTTAGTTGTGCTTTTTTATCTTGGGTGAGTAACTGCCACGGAACTATATTCGAGTGATGCTCATATTCGGTAGTAACTATAATATCTCCTTCTTTTACATTATCACGACCCCATGCATTTGCAACTAAATTAATTGCTTCAGTTGTACCCTTAACAAAAATAATTTCTTGTGAATTTTTGATGTTAAGAAATTCCGCAACTTTATCTCTAGTTTGTTCAAATGCTTCTGTAGATTCTTCTGCCAATGCATGAACGGCACGATGTATGTTTGAGTTATTATTTTTGTAATAATCAGAAATTGCATCTATAACTTGAATCGGTTTTTGAGTAGTAGCTGCATTATCCAAATAAACTAGTTTTTTCCCATCTCTTACTTTTCGTTTCAACACTGGAAAGTCATTTCTTAAACTTTCAAATGTTTCAGATGTAGCCTGCATGATTATACCTCAACCAAAATGTTATTGTCTTCTAATTTGATGTTGTATGTATCCAGTGGATTTTCTGCTGGAGGATTTTGTGGTTTTCCAGTATTAAGATCAAAAACAGAAAGATGTAATGGGCATGTTAATCCATTTTCTGATAATATTCCTACTGATAAATCGGCTTCTTCATGTGTACAAATTCGATCTGTAGCGAATATCTTTCCATTAATGTTTGATAACAGAATTTTCTTATCGTTGTGATCAAGACTGAACATTTCACCTTCACCCAAACTATCAACACTGCATGCATTTATCCAATTAACCATGTTGATTACCTATACTTGTAATGCTGCTCAATTTCTGCATGTTCGTTATATCTTGTTTCTTCTACTTCGACTAGTGCCTTTAATTGTTCATCATTATTAATTGATAATTCATTACCCTCCCATTTTGATTCTATGAGATATGCAATCCATGCACGTACCTGATATGACATTAAGCGTGATAATGGTTCCAAGAAACCCTCAACAATTATCCTTTCAGCTTCTGCACGACTCAAACAACGTGAACCAAGATAGAAGATTTGTTCTTCGTCAATCTGAGCAACTGATGCAGAATGAGTTGCTCTAACATCATTTGTTAGAATCTCAAGTCCTGGTATTGCATCAGATTTTGCACCTTTGTCTAATAATATTGAACGACCTGACAAGAATGAGTTGGAATGTGCAGCATTTTCATTTATTCTAATCATTCCCTTGAAAAGAGATTTTGACTTGTCCTTCAGGATTGATTTTTCAACAACTTTTCCTTCGGTTGATTCTTTATTATGATTAACAACCGTATTAAGATCAAATGATTGTTCATGATTTCCAAATACAACTTCTGAATCATTTACGGATGACCCAGTTCCATTTAGATGATAATCAATTCTGTATCTTGATAACATAGTACCAAACAATCCAAGATACAAATTAATTTTGGAATCTTGTGATAGATCAGTTCTTCTTGTTGAGAAGTTTATTGAATTCTGTTCCATCATTTGTAGAGTTGTAAGATCAAGATTACTGTTTGAACCTACACTTGTATTCAATAATTCAAGATACGCTTGTTGTGTTTGTATTTTTGGAGAATACAATTCTTGAACGATGGTTGCTTTAGTATTATCTTCTGCAACTATCAAATTTCGTGAAACGGTAGAAATCCCATCTCCTGACAGGCAAGAAAGTAAATGTATTGGTTCTTCAATAATTAGATTTTTTGGAATGTAGACAAAAAGTCCAGTATTAAATGCAGCATTGTTTAAAGCAGTATACTTATCTTCTTTTGAGTTAGATGATTTGATAACTTTTTCTACAATTTCATTATTTTGTGTTAATGCATCATTAATTGAGGAGATAATCACTCCTGATGATTGTAATTTGTCAGAGAGGTTTACTGAATGTATATTTGAACCGATTTGAATAATGCTTGTTTGATTTTTTACTTCATCAATACGTTTTGTTAGAAATTCAGGTATTTTCGAATCCGTGTTTATTGACAATGAAACTTGTTCTGGATTCATTCTCTTAGCATCACTATATTTGTTATAGAGTGGTGATACTTCTGGTGGTAATTCCTGGTATATGCTTAGTGCAGAATTTCTATATTCCTTAAGCCACCTAGGCTCATTTCTTGAAGATGAAATTTCATTAATTAATGAATCTCCAATTGATGATAGTGTAAGTTGTTGCATTTGTATCAGCTTAAGTAAAATTCTAACCTACTGAATTATCCATCTCAAGCTTGATGAGTCTATTCAGTTCTACTGCATATTCCATTGGAAGTTCTTTGGTAAATGGTTCCATGAAACCGTTAACAATTAGTGTTAATGCTTCTTCTTCTGAGAATCCACGTGTCATAAGATAGAAAATTTGTTCGTCTCCAATCTTACCAACTGTTGCTTCATGAGTGACTGTTGCGTCTTCTTGATTAATTTCCATATATGGATAAGTGTCTGTCTTTGATGTGTCATCTAATAGTAATGCATCACACCTTACAGTTGATTTAACATTTGTTGCACCTTTTGCAATATTTAGTAATCCTCTATATGTTGAGCGACCGTCTGCACGACTAACTGATTTTGATGTAATTTTAGATGTTGTTTCTGGTGCTAGATGAACCATCTTTGCGCCTGTATCCTGATGTTGTCCCTTTCCTGCAAATGCAATCGAAAGTGTTTCACCATATGCTTTTCGTCCCATTAAGTAGATCCCAGGATATTTCATTGTAATTTTACTTCCAATGTTACCGTCAATCCATTCAACTGTTGCACCCTCATATGCATAAGCACGTTTTGTAACTAGATTGTAAACATCATTACTCCAATTTTGTATTGTTGTATATCGTAATTTTGCATCTTTATGCGCAACTAATTCTACAACTGCAGAATGTAATGACTCTGATGAGTATACTGGTGCGGTACAACCTTCTATATAATGAACTTCTGAACCCTCATCTGCAATAATTAGAGTTCTTTCAAATTGACCAATATTTTCAGCGTTGATTCTAAAGTATGCTTGTAGTGGCATGTCTACTTTTACTCCAGGTGGAATGTAGATGAATGAACCTCCACTCCAAACTGCACTGTTTAATGCTGCAAATTTGTTATCTTCAGGAGGAATCATTTTTCCAAAATACTTTTTGAAAATCTCAGGTTGCTCTTTTAGAGCACTGTCAGTATCTAAAAATAGAACTCCCTGCTTTGCTAAATCGTCTCTTAAATTATGATATACAACTTCGGATTCATATTGAGCGCCTACGCCGGCTAAGAATTTCTTTTCAGCCTCAGGAATACCAAGTTTGTCAAAAGTGTTTTTGACATCCTCTGGAACATCATCCCAATTTTTTTCTGTTTTTTCTGAAGCCTTTGCATAATAGTAAATATTTTGAAAATCAATATTGCTTAAATTGGCACCCCATGTTGGCATTGGTTTTTTCATGAATATTTCATAGGAACGTAGTCTGAAATCGAGCATCCATTGTGGCTCATCCTTCATTTTACTAATTCCGATAACAGTTTCCTTTGAAAGACCCTTTTTGCTTAGATGAACATACATTTCAGTAGAATCTTTGAAATCGTATTTTGAATAATCCATATCAAAATTTTCAGTTGCCATAAAAGCATTACAACGGCGTTATTATAAAAATCCAAGTAAAATTAGCTCTTACTAAATAGGTTAAGCTAAGGAAAACGCTTCAAAAACTGCTTTAACTGAACCTCTTACAGTATGAACATCAGAAATAATATTTTGTACACTAAATTTTTTCAATTCATTAGCAGTGAAAGGACCTATTGCAATTACTTTGGTTTGTGTGAGCACTTGGACTAATTGATCAAGAGTAAAATCTTTTGTCATGATTTCGAAAAATGCTCGAACAGATGAAGCACTAGTAAAAATTACTCCATCGATTTTATTTTGAGAAAATAATTGTCTAAAATCATTCCATTCAGTTAGATCACGAAATGCACAAACATCATACAAATAAAGTTCAATCACACTAATTCCAATTTTCTCTAAAAGATTCTTCAGAAATGGAGTTGATGCACCACTACGTGGAATGATAGCCTTTTTACCAACGGCATTCAATTTTGTAAAGACTTCACCAACTCCAACAGATGAATATCTTTGTGGTACATGTGCAACTTTGATATTTTCTTGCTCTAATACATCTTTTGTCTTTGGACCAACTGCAATTACAATTGTGTTTGCAATGGCTAGTTGTAGAGCTTTAAACTTGGACAAGTTTTTTGCACTCTTAATCAATAATGTGACAGCTTTTGAACTCATAAATACAGAATAGTCTGGATTTTCTTTTTCAATAGTTTCCAAAAACTCATCAATAATTTTTTCACCTTTGCTAATTAATTCAATTGTAGGAAGCGTTATGGGATTTGCGTTTTGTTGGGTGACAAGTTCTATGAATTCCTCGGAGTCATCCTTTGAACGAGTTATTGCTATTGTCTTTCCATCAATCATTTTTTCCACCCGATTATATCTGAAAGATCAACTACTCGACCTATTATAATATTAGTTGGTGGCTTTATCTTATTTCTTTTAATTTTGTTAGCGATGTTAGAGATTGTCCCCTTAATCATTTTTTGTTGTAATGTAGTACCATTCTGTATTACAGCAACTGGCATATTCTTATCCATTCCACCATCAATCAATTTTTTTGAAATCACATCTATTCTTGAAAGACCCATCATAATCACAATTGTGTCTACCGATTTAGCAAGATTTTTCCATTTTACGACCTCTGACTGCTTTTCAGGATCTTCATGACCAGTGACAAATACTACAGATGATGCAAACTGTCTATGAGTTAACGGAATTCCTGCATAAGTTGCAGAGCCTATACCAGAAGTTATTCCAGGAATTATCTCATATTTTACATTAAACGATTTTAGAAACTCTGCTTCCTCTCCACCACGACCAAAAATTATTGGATCACCACCTTTGAGTCTAACTACAGATTTTTTCAGTTGTGCATATTTTACCATTAGTTCATTTGTACTATCCTGATGTGTTGTATCATCCCCTACTGCTCTACCTACATAGATTGACACTGCACGCTTTGGAATCATGTCAAGAATTTTCTTGCTTACCAATCTATCGTATAAAACAACGTCAGCATTTTTAATTAGCTCTACTGCCCTTAGCGTTATTAATTTGGGGTCTCCTGGCCCAGCACCAACAAGATAGACTTTACCTGTCATTGCTTATTCCATTCCTCCAACTCTTCTCTCCAATTAGAAGCAATCTCTGAAACACCTCTCTTTCTTAATTCAGCTCCAAGTGATCTTCCTAGTTCTATTGCTTCATTAGTATTACCGGTCTTCTCTAAAATAATTGATTTTTTTCCATCCATTGAGTAAACTGCAACTTTTAATGTCAATGAATCAGAGTCTGATTCTGCAAATGCACCAACAGGAAATCTACATCCAGAATCAACCGAGTCAGATAATGCACGTTCTGCCTCTATCTCGGCTCTGGATTCAGGATCTTCTATTTTTTGCAATAATTCCAAAGTTTTAGTGTCGTCCTTTCTACACACAATCGCAAGTGCACCCTGACCAGGAGATGGTGGAAAATCATCTGGTGACAATTTTGAAAGTTTAGTTCCAAGTCTAGTTCCAAGTCTTGTAATTCCAGCTTGAGCCAAAACAATTCCGTCAAATTTTCCATCAATGACTTTGTTAATTCTTGTTTCAATATTACCTCTAACAGGTTTTACAGTAAGATCTGGTCTTCTACGAGTTACTTGTACTGCACGTCTTAAACTACTGCTTCCAATAACAGAATTAGATGGAATAGAATCAATATCAAACCCGTCTTTGGTGATGAGGACATCATTAATTGCTTCACGTTTTGGAACACAGGCTATTGTCAAATTTGAATCCAGTTCGGATGGAACGTCCTTTAGACTATGCACTGCAAAATCAACTTCCTTTTCAAAAACTGCCCTATCAATCTCCTTTTCAAATACACCCTTCTGTTCCATCGCAAATAATGGTCGTGTGTCAGTATCACCCTTTGTGGTTATTGGTTTAATCTCAAATGATGATAACGGGTCTATTTTTTGTAGTTCAGAAATTACCCAGCTTGTTTGTGCCTGTGATAGTTTGCTTCCACGAGATCCTATTATGAAATTCAATTTTTCACCGCTTTTAATGACATTCCATATGCACCTAATGCCTTTGTAATGTCGATATCCGTGTGCGCATCCGATAAGAAAACAGTCTCATATTGTGATGGTGCAATAAAAACACCATTTTTTAAGAGATTTGAGAAGAGTTTTTGGAATTTTTTTGTATTCGATTTTTTTGCTGTATTATAATCAATAACTTGTTGATTTGTAAAAAATATTTGAAACATTGAAGAAATTGAATTTATTGTGTGGGGAATATGATAGTCTGATGCCATATCATCAATTTCCTCAACCATTGTTTTACACATACGCTCAAGTTTAGAATATAATTTATTTTTAATTTTATTAATTGTTTTGATAGAACTTATTGCTGCAGTGACTGATACTGGATTTCCAGCAAAAGTACTTGCCTGATATACTTTTCCACCAGGTGCTAATTGATCCATTATTTCTTTTTTACCTCCAACAGCTGCAATTGTAAATCCATTTCCTAGTGCTTTACCCAGAGTAGTTAGATCTGGCTTGATTCTAAATATTTTTTGTGCACCACCCTCAGATATTCTAAAACCATTAACAACCTCATCAAAAATTAATGGTATATCGTATTGTTTAGTCATCTTTCTAACATCTGACAGGAAATTTTTTTCTGGTAATACCAATCCCATATTTGCAAGAACCGGTTCTATGATAAGACCTGCAACATCTTTATTCTTTGTTAGAATTCTTTCTAATTCATTTGAATTGTTATATGGTACGACCAATGTGTTTTTTGAAACCTCATCTAGCCCACCATCTGATATTGATATACCATTATGTGCAGAACCAGAACCTGCCTTTACTAGAACAGTATCATATGCACCATGATAACAACCCTCAAATTTTATGATCTTTTTCTTTTGTGTATATCCTCTAGCTAGTCTGATAGCAGTCATTGTTGCTTCTGCACCAGTATTGACTGTTCTAACTTTTTGAATAGATGGAAAGTTTTTGGTGATTAACCTAGATAATTCAATTTCCTTTGCAGTTGGTGCAGTGTATAATGTTCCTTTTTTTAGTTGTGATGAAACAGAATTAATTATCTCTTTTCTAGTATGGCCTAATAACAGTGCGCCATAACCATTACAAAAATCTAGGTACCTGTTACCATCTTCATCCCATAACGAACTGCCTTGTGAACGCTTTACAAAGAATGGATATGGTTCGATGTATCTTACCGGACTGTTAACGCCTGACGGAATAATTCGTTTTGCATCTGAAAATAATTTCCTTGATTTTGCCAACAGATATGATTTGTATACAGGTATTATAATTCTAAACTAATTCTTGATTATTCGTTCACTTCACACTTGACTACAAGGTCATCATTCTGCTCTTCGACTATGATACACGTGTCAATATCATCTCCACCATCAATCATGTCAAGACCAATTCCACCCTTTAGAGTGTCATTGCCCGAGCCACCTTTAATCACATCGTTTCCCTGACCGCCTGTGATATTATCATCTCCATCGTTTCCGAATACTATATCGTTACCTTCTCCTGCAAAAATACAGTCATTTCCATTATTACCGATTATTATGTCATCTCCACCATTAGTAAATATCAAATCAGGTAGATTGGTACCTGTTATGAAATCATCTTCTGCAGTACCCATAATCATGTTATAGTATGACGGTGAATTGCCACATATTTGCACAGTGACTAATTGTGTATCAGATGCAGAGTTTCCAGCAGA
>CESL01065713.1_pt1 | contig 12551 bp, 10 predicted proteins | sample 531221 | NCBI WGS metagenome assembly CESL01 (sample SAMEA2622197, study PRJEB7988) | marine metagenome | biome: marine biome (ENVO:00000447); feature: mesopelagic zone (ENVO:00000213) & marine oxygen minimum zone (ENVO:01000065); material: "saline water (ENVO:00002010), including plankton...
CTGGGACTATGGAAGAAACCTAAAGAAGAAATCAACTCTCAGGAAAAATAAACGGACTTAAATTAGTATCAACGCTAAATTTTGACTGATATCCTTAGTATTTCGTTCATCTTCACTACTTTTGCACTCCTAAACGAAGATTTTACATGAGGACTAAATCGCTTAAAAAGAACAGGATAAATGTAGTAACCCTTGGTTGTAGTAAGAATGTTTACGACAGCGAAGTGTTAATGGGGCAGTTAAAAGCGAATAATAAAGATGTTGTTCACGAGGAGGAAGGTAATATTGTTGTAATTAATACCTGTGGATTTATCGATAATGCTAAAGAACAATCGGTAAATACTATTTTAGAATTTGTAGCGAAAAAAGAGCAGGGCGATGTAGATAAGGTTTTTGTAACCGGTTGTTTAAGTGAGCGCTATAAACCCGATTTACAAAAGGAGATTCCAAATGTAGATCAGTATTTTGGAACAACAGAACTCCCGGGTTTATTAAAAGCCCTGGAAGCCGATTATAAGCATGAGCTTATTGGTGAGCGTTTAACCACGACTCCAAAAAACTATGCTTATTTAAAGATCGCTGAAGGTTGTGATCGTCCCTGTAGTTTTTGTGCCATCCCGTTAATGCGCGGGGGCCATAAATCAACACCGATCGAAAATTTGGTTACTGAAGCTAAAAAGCTGGCGGCAAACGGCGTGAAAGAATTAATCCTTATCGCTCAGGATTTAACCTATTACGGTCTTGATCTTTATAAAAAAAGAAATTTAGCCGAATTATTAGAGAATTTGGTTAAAGTTGAAGGAATCGAATGGATTCGTTTGCATTATGCATTTCCAACGGGTTTTCCAATGGATGTGCTAGAGGTGATGAAACGGGAGCCAAAAATCTGTAATTATCTGGATATTCCTTTACAGCATATTTCTGATGATCTTTTAAAATCGATGCGTCGTGGTACTACTCATAAAAAAACCACCGATCTTTTATATAAATTTAGAGAGACTGTTCCAGAAATGGCGATTAGAACCACGCTTATCGTGGGATACCCCGGAGAAACCGAAGCGCATTTCCAGGAATTAAAAGAATGGGTGAAAGAAATGCGATTTGAGCGTTTGGGATGTTTTACCTATTCTCACGAAGAAAATACCCATGCGTATAATCTTGAAGACGACGTACCAGATGAGGTAAAGCAGGAGCGTGCTAATGAAATTATGGAAATTCAGTCACAAATTTCCTGGGAGCTGAATCAGCAAAAAATAGGGCAAACTTTTAAAGTGATCATCGATAGAAAAGAAGGTAATTATTTTATCGGAAGAACAGAGTTTGACTCGCCAGATGTAGATAATGAAGTACTTATAGATGCTGCTGAAATTTACCTGAAAACAGGCGAATATTATGATATTAAAATCACTGATGCTGCCGATTTCGATTTATATGGTACTCCGTTAAATTCCGAAGCAAAACCAACGAGAAAAGAGTTAAAGATAAAAACGGTGTAGACTAAAAAATTATAGGAAATATTAAAGGATTTCGGTATTTTTATATCGGAATCCTTTTTTTATGCAGAAAATCGAAAAACATAACGGCTTTTTTAGGAAACATTATTACCGTTTATTTGGTTTATTCTACCTTATTGTCGCTGTTGCCATGTTCTTTACTGAAGAGAGCTCTAGTTTAATGTCTTATGGCTACTTTGCTATCGGGATTTGTTATTTCGTAGTCCAATATTTCTTTGGTGGTTCTACTGAAGAATATATAAGCTGGGATGAGGATAAGATCGTTTTAAAGCAGTGGTGCCAAAAGGAGGTTTCTTATAATTTATCTGAAGTAGATCATCTAAATGTTTCAGATTATAATCTCACGATCAAAAAAGGAGCAGCTGCCGGGACAATGATAGAATTAAAAGGCTTCAAGCCTGAAGAGATCCGGAAATTAAAGCAGGATTTCAATTCAGAAACTAATTTACAATTTGCCTAATATGAAAAATACGATCAAGAAACATTCGCCATTTTGGGTAAAACATCTGCCGTTAATTTCAGGAGTAGTTTTTACAATTGCTGGAATCGTAAACCTGTTCGAGGAAGCAAATCCTATCGGTAAATTTTTGTTTATGATGTTTCTTTTTGGTGGATCTGTGAATTTGTTAATCTATTTTTATTATCCAAAAGACGTTATAATCTCGTGGGATGAGGAGAAATTGGAGATGAAAGGGCAGCAATTAAAACCAAAATCATTTTTATTTAAAGATATTGTTGATTTCCGTTTCGAAAAAGAAAAACTCATTTTAAAATCTGATGCGCATCGCGGCACTATTCTGGATATTAAAGGCTTTGGTGATGGGGATCTGCAGCTATTAAAGTCTAGACTTGCCGTAAATTAGTTATAGCGCTTTTTAGAAGATATCTATCGATTTTATGTATTCTTAAGCTAAGAATACAGCTTTTTTTGATACTTTGGCTGCTTGCAACTAAGTCTTATGTCACAGATAAGTTCATTCGATCATCTAAGTTTTAGAGAGAAATTAATTAATGCTACCAGGGAGTTTTTTTCAATTTCACTCGTATGGCTCTTTTTACTGTTTTTACTCAGTCTTTTAGAGCTTTTTTATAATACGCTAGTCAATGCTGTACAGGAAAACTTTTTTAGATTGTTGATGTATAGTTGCTGGATGGATGTTTTGCTTTGGCTAAAATGGGGGGCAGTCTGCTATATTTTCTACCTTATCTTTTATGTAGTGCATCCCAAATCAGCCAAATTTACTTTCAAAACTTTTATTTGTTTCGCAGCCATTATCCAAACCGCATTGGTGTTGTATTTTACGACCTCTTTAAACCTGTTGGGTGCAGATCTTTTTAGTTACTCGTTACAAGATGTACAGCAAACTTTGGGAGCATCAGGAGGTTTAAGTATTGTTGCCGTACTCCAGTTCTTAGTGGTGGTTGCCATTTGTATTTCCATTTTATGGTGGTTGCCTAGATTTATTAAATTACCCTGGGCTTTAGGTATTATTTATCCACTAGCTTCTGTAATAATATTCTTTACTTCAACTACTTCAGCTTGGAGCCAAATAAGTTTACAAACCACTTTTGCCAGTAATCTGGTGACCAATAAATCAGACTATTTTTTTACAAGTTCGTATTATTATTTCTTTCCCAAGACCGATTATGACGTCGATATTTATGCTGATAATTATATTGGTATTTATGATAATCTTGATAATTCTGTCGTGGATTATGAATATTTAGATGAAAGCAATTATCCTTTTTATCATGTAGATTCTGATACCGATGTGCTTTCGCCATATTTTAATCTGAATGAAAAGAAACCGAATATTGTGATTATTCTGGTGGAAGGTTTAGGTCGTGCTTTTACGAATAAAGGTGCTTATTTAGGAAATTGGACCCCGTTTCTTGATTCGCTTTCTACACAGAGTTTGTATTGGAAAAACTTTCTTAGTCAGGGAGGGCGTACTTTTGCTGTTTTACCTTCTATTTTAGGCTCTTTGCCTTTTGCGCAAAGTGGTTATTTAGGTATGGGAGAAAAAATGCCTAATCAGTTATCGCTTTTAAACCTGTTAAAACATAACGGTTATGAAACTTCATTTTACTACGGTGGTGATGCGAGTTTCGATAATATGGAGCTGTATTTAAGAAGAAATAAAATTGATGATCTTATTGATAAAGACAAGTTTTCTACAAATTCGGGATTGTTACCAGAAACTAATGGTTTTACCTGGGGCTATGATGATGAGGCACTTTATGCAAAATATTTAAATACCAGACCTTCAGATAGTATGGCAAAACCTCAATTAGGGGTCTTGCTTACGGTTTCTTCCCACAACCCGTTCAAAATTAATCAGCAGCAGGAATTTTATGATCGTTTTGAAGAGCGTATGACTCAGCTTGATTTTAGCGAAAGTAAAAAACAGGACTATCGTGCTTATCGAGATCAATATGCCAGTATTTTATATACCGATGCAATGCTGAAAAAGTTCTTTGAAAATTATGAAAAGCGTCCGGATTTTAGCAATACCATTTTCCTGATTACCGGGGATCACCGTATGCCCGAAATTCCTATGGCTACGGTTATCGATCGTTATCATGTACCTTTAATATTGTATTCTCCAATGCTTAAACGTACTTCTGAAATGGCATCGATTTCATCCCATTCTGATGTCGCTCCCAGTATTTTAAGATTGCTGAAGTCTAATTACCAACTTGATCTACCCGAAGATACGAGCTGGTTAGGAAAAGGCCTGGATACCGTTGTTAATTTTAGAAATATTCACCAGATTCCGTTGATTCAAACCAAGGTGAATATGAAAGATTATGTGGTAGGCACCTATCATCTTAATGGTGATCGTCTTTATGAGATCCTTGAGGATATGGGCGAAAGACCAGTAAACGATCCTAAACAGCAAAAAAGTATAATGGACGCGTATAACGGATTTAAACAGAAGAACGCGATTATCACCAATGGTGGAAAAATAATTCCAGATTCTGTTTATATAAAGTACACCAACTAAGATTCGTTGTTTTTAGTACTGATTTTTTTCTCGTAATCTTCTAAGATCTTCTGAAGCATGGGGCGATAAAACTTCCAGAAGAAGCTGGCTCTTTCGGTTTTATCCCTATCGTTATAAAAGAAGCGTTTAAAAATTCCGATTCCTTTAAAATAGGAAGTTTCCATAGTAATGGGGTTATCACAAAAATCACCAGAGAAATAATAGAATTCGTAATCGCTATCTAAATGGTAAGTTACTGCAGGGAATGATGTAGGAATACCGTATTTCTTCAATTCCCGGCTTCCTTTTTCTGTAGTGTACAATTTATAATTTGCCGCGGTTTTATTGATAGCCGAGTTATTTTGAACAATATCAAACCAAAATGGATATTTTATTTCATCAGGAAGTGAAAATCGTTTTTTTCCGTAGTCATTACTTATAATCTGTGGAATTTCTCGCTCTAAATGAATACTATCTTCAAGAATGGTTACCTGATCATTTTCGTTTACAAATGCCACTCCAGATTTTTTAAAAGGCCATTTATTACCGTGTTGATTCAGGTAATTTTTGATTAACCACCTGGGTAATTCTTTATTAGTTAAGGTATCTAAATTATCAAAATAACGTCCCGTCCAACCGGTCCATTGCAATCCAAAAGTTCGTTCGAATTTTCTTCGGATATCGTATGCAGTAGGAGAACCAAATGTGTTAAATTCGGTGATTATAAGCTTATTTTTATCCTTCATTTTTTGAAGGAATTCCATATCGTTTTCTTTTAATCCTCCGTAAACAATGCCGGATCGCTCGGTCTGGTTATTTTGTTCGTACCACTCGTTAGTGTAAATTCCATAGGTATCGGTAAAATATACCAAATCAGCATCATTGCTTAGCTGTTCTATTTTGTTGGAAGGAAAACGTTCCAAACCGCGAAGATCGAATTGTTCGTTCTCTTTTGGAAAAAAGCCGAAATAGTCTTCACTTCTTTTATAGAATTTTGTAGATGTTTTAGTGTACTTCTTGTAGTTAAGCACCCAGTCTAAAGAAATATGTTCCTGTCCTTCTGTAGTTAAAACAGTTTTATCAATAATCGCTGCAACCATTTTAGTTTTTGGTGTAAAAAACCACGCCAGAAACATAAAAACAGGCGATAATAAAATTAAAATGATAATGATGTGTTTTAAACGCTTTTTCAGCATTTTAAAAACGTTTTAAATATCCAACACCTATAGTGAATTGATTGCCTTTTTCTCCCTGGCGATATTCCTGATTTTGGATGCCTGTTTCTATAAATAGCACATTGGTGCTCCATAAAGTTTTTCGATAACCGATAGCGATATTATCTGATTTTAGACGGTATTGATTACCATTATTGTATAAGATATTATTGGTTTGATTATCTGGAGACAGACCAGTACCTACTCTTAAACTAAGAAAATCGTCTGCGCCACCAAGGTAATAACGCGTCATAAAACTGTATGATTGTGAAACAGAACTGTTGGATGGCGTTAAAAAAGTCCTGAAATTAAACCAAAAGCTCTTATAATATTTCCCTATAGAAGCGGTATAAATCCAGGTTTGGTCATCGAAACCTAATAATCGAAAACCGGCTTCGGCCTCCAGAGCCCATGGAAGATTGGCATAAAGGGAGAAACCAGCGCGATATTCGGGGAAAATCCCTGCATCATCAGAGAATCCTGCGTTTACATACGCGTAAAAAGTTTCAGAAATGCTTGGATAAGCGTCTACCTCAAATTGTAAGGCATTGTTGTTAAAACGGTTGGCGTAATTCACCCTGGCTACGATAGATCCTATTTTAGTTTGCCTGCTATAATCGATACTGGCAAGGTGCCAGGGATCATCAAACTGTTCATCAAAATAAACAAAATCGTAAGTAGCACCAATTTGGTTTTTGGCAGAAAGTATGGTTAATCGCTGACTTAAGGAGCGGGCTTCAGTATTTTTAGGATTAATTTTTAAAAGTCTTGAATTGGCTTCCTGGGCTAGTTTATATTCTTTAAGATCGCGAAGCACTTTTGCTTTCAGCAGTAATAAGTTTTCGGCATCTGGATGTACTTCCAGACCACTATTTACAATATCTAAGGCTTTTTTAGAATTGTCGTTCCAATATTCTAAACTACCGTAAGCAAAAGAACCGTCTTCGTGACCCGGATTGTCTTTTAAAACTTTCTCAAATTCTACTCTTGCGCTATCTGTTTTTTTACTCCAGGTGTAGACTCTACCTAAGAAGATTCGGATTCCTGTGTAATCGGGGCTTTGATCTAATGCCTGTTTAGCAAGTTTAATGGCTTTAGGATAATCGTCTTCTTCAAAAGCAGCATTTCTTGCCATGCTGAATAACTCATCAGCACCATATTCTTGAGCCCTACTATTAAAATTTAGAACCAGGCAAAAGAAAATTAAGGTGCAGTATTTAAAATAAGAACAGTGTATTTTTTGCATTATAAAAGGATACGGGTGCGAAAGCACATGATTTGGGTTTTATGAATATAAAAATTAAATACTATTTTACCTACAAAAATATTGGATAAACCAATATATCAAACAAAAATGAGAAGTGTTTTTAAGGGAGATGCGATTAATCGTCTAATTCGATCTGGGCTGTTTTATCTGAAATTTCCCGAATAATTTTGTCAAATTCCTGAGCCGACCTGTTTATTTGCTCAAGGTAGAAGTCGGATGGCTCTTCAAAATGTTCATTAAGCATGTTTACCAGTGCCATCATTCGAACTAGGGGAGCCCTTACCACGTGGCTTTGAGTCCATGCTATTTCGCGTAGCTTTCTATTTTGGCTTTCCATCGCCTTAATGTGCTTGAGTTTTTTTGTAATATCGTTGGCAAGTATTAAGCGAGCCGATTTCTCATTAAATTTAATGAGGTTGCTATGGATTTCTACATCAATAATTTGATTATCCTTAGTTTTATGTTTGGAAATTCCTTTAAAGCTTCTGGTAACATTCTTTCTTGTTTCGTAAACCGTTTTAAGGATTTTTGGAATTTCGTCCCCAGATGCAATATCAGTAATTTTTAAGGAAAGGAATTCGTTAATAGAGTAGCCATATTTTTGTAGTGCAGCTTCGTTAACATCTAAAAACTCTAAGGTATCGATGTCATAAACCCACATGGGTTGCGGGCTTAAATGAAATAAACGGCTATAGCGCATTTTTGCTTCTTCCAGCGCATGAATATAATTGCGGCGATCTATATTGTGTCTTATCGCTTTATAGATACTAAAGGTATCTAAAGTTTCTTTTATCAGGTAATCTGAGGCTCCTCTTTCTAGACAAGAAATACTAAAAGGCAGATCTATTTTATTGCTTAAAATTACCGTGGGTATAGAGGGACTAAAGGATAGAATTTGGTCTATTTTAGTTGATGCCGTTTCTCCTGGTTTGCCTAGATCTAAAAAAATGATATGGTATTTTTGCTTTTTTAATTCTTTAATAGCATCTGTAGTGGAATATACCGAAGTGACTTTAGTTTTAATAATTGATTTGTCCAGATAATTTTTTAGATAGAATACCTCCTCTTCAGGCTTAGCTATCATTAATATATTGTAGGTCTTGTTTTCAATCATTTTCTCAACCTCTTCAAAAGCTTTTTAATGTTTCCTTTTAAAGCATTGGACTTCAGAAAAAGCATTTCGTCTTAAGAAGAATTTAACGAATGTCAAAGATATAATCTTAGGCTGAATAAAACAATGAAAACTTTTAGCACAAAAAAATGTCAAAATTTCTATATATTTTTTGAACTAAAAATCACGCCTTATCTTTATAAAAAAAGCTTATGAAGATTACTGATATTAAAGGGACGGTACGCCTCCATAATGGATTAGAAATGCCCTATTTAGGCTTAGGTGTTTATAAATCTAAGGATGGAAAAGAAGTTAAGGACGCAATACATTATGCTTTAAAAGCAGGTTATCGACATATCGATACTGCCAGTTTTTATGATAATGAAGAGGGAGTAGGACAGGCGATAAAAGAAAGTAATATTAACAGAGATGATATTTTTATCACCAGTAAGGTCTGGAATGACGACCAGGGGTACGAAGGTACTTTAAAGGCTATTGATAAGAGCTTGGAGAAATTACAGTTGGATTATTTAGATTTGTATTTAATTCACTGGCCTGTTCCCGATACTTTGACTGAAACCTGGCGAGCGATGGAAGAGATTTATAAATCGGGTAAGGTAAAAGCCATCGGGTTATGTAATTGTGTAGAACATCAAATGGATGAAATCATTCAAAATGGTAGTATAAAGCCAATGTTGTTGCAAAATGAATTTCATCCAAAGTTGGTACAACAAAATATGCTGGATTATTGTACTGAAAGAAATATCCAGTATGAAGGTTGGTCACCCTTAATGCGCGGGCAAATTTTGGATAATAAACTTTTAAAAGATATCGCTGAAAAATATGGTAAATCTACCGCTCAGGTGGTGTTGAGATGGGATTTGCAAAAAGGTGTGATTACGATTCCCAAAAGTGTTCATGAAAACAGGATTCAGCAAAACGCTGATATTTTTGATTTTGAATTGTCTGAATCTGAAGTACAGAAGATAGATGATTTGGATAGTAATGAAAGAACAGGAGCACATCCCGATCATTTTATGGAGCATTTTGCCAATAAATAACCGGGATATTCCTGAGTAAAAGTTAGAGAAGATAATCTGTACTCATAAAATTAGAAGATTTGCTATGGAGTAAATTTTCTAAAATTTCGTTATTGTATGGATTATCTTTAGATGCAACAAATGTGCGTATAGAAAAGGAGCGCAGTGCATCGTGTACACTAAGCGTACCTACTGCCGAGTCTTTTCTTCCTGTAAATGGGAAAACATCGGGACCTCGCTGGCAGGAGCTATTCAGGTTTACGCGGCAAACAAGATTTACCAGAGTGTCGATTAGCGGTGCAAGTTCTGCAATATCTTTACCAAAAAGTGATACCTGCTGGCCATAATTTGAATCTGCAATTTCTTCCAGGATTTCTTCAATGTCAGAAAAAGGTTTAACCGGTATAACCGGACCAAACTGCTCTTCCTGGTACACCTTCATATTTTTGGTCACCGGAAAAAGCACGGCCGGGAAAATAAAATTCTCTAAAACCTCACCCCCTTTTTTGTTGATTATTTTAGCCCCTTTTTGTTGGGCATCATCAATTAAATCTTGAATATAAGCAGGTTTTTCAGGCTCGGGAAGCGGGGTTAATTGTACCTTTTCTTCCCAGGGATTTCCAAATTTTAAAGCATCTACTTTTTCAGCAAAACGTTTTAAAAATGCGTCCTGAACCGATTCGTGTACATAAAGTATTTTAAGGGCGGTACAACGTTGGCCATTAAAAGAAAGTGTACCCGAGATACATTCGCTAATCGCTAAATCTAAGTCGGCATCCGGCAATACGATCCCCGGGTTTTTAGCTTCAAGTCCTAAAACCAGTCGTAGTCTGTTTTTAAAAGGATGTTGATCCTGCAAAGCAATAGCCGATTTACTATTACCTATAAGTGCGAGAACGTCTATTCTTCCGCTTTGCATTATAGGGGCGGCAACCTCACGACCTCTACCGTAAATTACATTTACCACACCGGCAGGAAAACTTTCCTGAAAAGCTTTAAGAAGCGGAGAAATTAGTAAAACTCCGTGTTTCGCCGGTTTAAAAATGACAGTATTCCCCATAATAATAGCGGGAATAAGTAAAGCAAAAGTTTCATTTAAAGGATAGTTATAAGGCCCCAGGCATAAAACGATTCCTAAAGGTCCCCTCCTAATATGCGCATAAACACCGTCTTTTTTAGAAAATTTAGCGCTGTTGCGATCCAGGTCTTTATAATCTTCAATAGTATCTTCTATATACTCCACCGTTCGGTCAAATTCCTTGTAAGAATCTGGCATAGATTTTCCAATTTCCCACATAAGGTATTTCACTACAATCTCGCGTTGCAATTTCATTTTGCCTACGAAATTTTCCATGCAGGCAATACGCTCGGATACTTTCATGGTAGGCCATAAGCCTTTTCCTTTATCAAAAGCATTGCAAGCTGAGGTTAATACTTCTAAAGCTGTAGTTTTATCCATATGTGGAACAGTCCCCAATAAAGTTTTTTGATAATTTTCTGAAGTTGAAATTGTAGAAAAAACTTCATCGGTTTTGCCTTGCCATTCGATGAGTTTACCGTCGCTTAGATAGGATTTTTGATGTAGTAGTTCGTTGATTTTTAGTTGGTCGGGTATCATATTTTTAAATTCAATTTAGTATAATGTGAATATACTCAATTTCCATTCTTTAGTGATTGTGAAATTATCAATTTATTAAGTTTTATTTTTATTCAATTATATTTTGAATTTATATCTGAACCTGTTTAATTTGCCATTTCAAACTCGGGATGTGGCGCAGTCTGGTAGCGTATACGTCTGGGGGGCGTAGGGTCGCAGGTTCAAATCCTGTCATCCCGACGAACTAAACATTAAATTTAGTTTAATTCGCTGGAAATCAATTATTTTCAGCGAATTTTCTTTTTAGGGATATCATCTAAAACCATACTATATCAAACAGTTTGGTGAATTATCCGGTGAATACCTTTTATATTATATTTCATTAACTTGTAGGAGTTTAAGGGCTGATTTGACTTTCGTCTTAACAAATTAAATGTATAACTTAAAGACGTTTATTATGTCCAATGTTTCAACTTTTGCAGTATCATTTTTTACCCGTAGATTAGTTAAGCAACGTGAAGAACTTTCAATTTATGCTCGTATTACCGTAAGTAAGAAGAAAGCGGAACTCAGTTTACAGCGCAAAATTCCTGCTCAGAATTGGGATTCTACAAAGAGCAGATTAAGAGGGGCTACTCCTCAGATCAAGCAACTCAATAAGTACCTGGATCAGGTATATTTTAAGTTTATGGACATCCATAAGCAGTTCCTAGAAAAGGATAAGGAAATAACAGCAAAGGCTATAAAGGCTTCTTATTTAGGGAAAGATGAAGATTACAAGAGATTAAGTGATATCATCAATTATCATAACGAGCATATGAAGTCAGTGCTGAAATGGGGAACTATTAAAAATTACAGGACGACCACCCGATATCTGGAAGAATTCGTTCAGGTTAAATTTCATAAAGAGGACATTTTCCTTAAACACTTGAACTATGAATTCATTAGTGGATTCGAGCATTTTTTAAGAACTTATACCCCCAAAAAGAAGCAGAGAACTTGCACTAATAATGGTGTTATGAAACATATAGCACGGGTTAAAAAAATAATTAATCTTGCTGTTAAACTTGAATGGCTGCAAAAAGATCCCTTTAAAAATTTCAAATTAAAATTTAATAAAACTGATAGGCAATATTTGTCTGACAGGGAGTTGAAGTTAGTGGAGGAAACCATATTCAAAAGTGAATCCCTGGAGCGAGTTAAAGATATTTTTCTTTTTTCATGCTATTCTGGTTTATCATATATAGATTTAAAAAATTTAACCAAAGATCAAATATTAAAAGGGATCGATGATAAAAATTGGATTTTTACCAGAAGAGAGAAAACAAATGAAGTCGTAAAAGTTCCTTTGTTGAATAAAGCCGATCAAATTTTAAAAAAGTATGAAAATCATTGTTTTGATATTGAAGATCAAAAAGTTCTTCCGGTACTCTCCAATCAAAAAATGAATGATAGCATAAAAAAAGTTATGAAAGGGGCAGGAGTAAAAAAGCATATAAGCTTTCATTGTGCCAGGCATACTTTTGCAACTACGGTCACTTTAGCCAATGGTGTGCCGATTGAAACTGTTTCTAAGCTTCTAGGGCACACAAAACTTTCCACTACTCAAATTTATGCCAGAGTGCTGGAAAACAAGCTTAGTAATGACATTGCAAATTTAGAAAAAGCTATGGCCAGGAAATCAAAAAAAAAGTGATAGTTAGCGTGTTCTGGCAGAAGGGAATTGAATATCTAGGTAGCGGCATAATTTTCTCAAACGCATTCGCCAATTCATGTTAGCTGAAGGCCAGCTAGCAGTCCCTTCCATATTTAGAATATTAT